>CABEDX010000100.1_pt1 | contig 31668 bp, 31 predicted proteins | sample 3132991 | NCBI WGS metagenome assembly CABEDX01 (sample SAMEA5534332, study PRJEB31848) | metagenome | biome: tundra; feature: field; material: soil | place: USA | collected 2013-05 | depth 0.15 m
GGGCTCCCGCCGGACGCCTGAGCCCTGCCCATCCCGGTTCCCAGCGCTCGCCGATGACGACCAGACGTCCGGCATCGCGATTCACCGCCAGGTCGAAGCGAGCGCACAGCCGATCCCCGTGCAGCAGCGGCATCACGAAGTATCCCCATCGCTTCGATCTGGGGACGTAGATCTCGAGCCGGAAGTCGAAATCCCATAACGCGAGGGTGCGAGCACGGTCGCAGATGAGGTTGTCGAACGGCGAGAGCAGGGTGGTCCGCGGCTCGAATGCGCCCGCCTCGATTCGTTGCAATCGATCCATGTCCTCCGCATGGACGTACCAGTCGCCCCTGACGCCGAGATCGACCGGAACGATCTCGCCGTCGCCTGCGAGAGACGCCCAGATGCCGTCGAGCCCGAGGTACCGGTTGCGAATGAAGTGTTTCCGGATCTGCTGCTTGGTGGCGACGCCGAGCGCGCGCAACGAGCGCACTGCAGCGCCCCGGACCGCATCGTGCGCGTCAGGAAGGCTGGCGATTGCCGCACCGAACCAACTGTCCGCGTCAGCCCATCGCCGGCCGCGGCCGTCGCGACCGGCGGGAACGATCTTCCCGCTGAGCCAGAGCAGCGCGATCGTGTCCGCGATCTCGCTGCGAGCACCCCAGCCGGATTCGTACTTCTCGGTGTGCTGATCGAAATCAGAGGCGCGCACAACTCCCGCGGTCGCGAGGCGCGCGAGCACGATGTCCACCGCCCGAGCGCGTTGAGTCATCCAGCCCGTCGTCTGGTTGCGAACACCCCAGCGGGGCGGCGCACCGAGATGGAGTGCCCGGTCATCGGTGACGACGATCGACGCCTGGTGCGCCCAGAACTCGAAGAGAGACCGCCGCTCCCATAGGAGCGTGTCGATGAGTCGGGGATCGAAGGGCCCGAGCCGGCTGAACACCACCAGCAGGTGGTTGCGGGCGACGATCGCCGTCGGGTCGAGCTGCAGGCACCCGAGCGCGACCACCAGGTCATGGATGTCGTCCGCGGTCACCGGTGACGGGCGTGGGCCACTCAGCCGCTGAGCGCTCACCGCGAGACGTCGAGCGTCCTCGATGGTGACCGCACGGTGCGCTACCCCCACACCTCCGCCGCGGTCTCGACGATCAGGCGAAGCTTCGCAACCTCCTCCTCATAGGTCAGGACGTTTCCCTCGACGGTGGAGGAGAAGCCGCACTGTGGGGAGAGGCAGAGTTGCTCGAGGGGCACGAACTTCGCGGCCTCGTCGATGCGCCGCTTGAGGTCGTCCTTGGCCTCCAGGTTGCCTCGCTTCGTGGTCACCAGCCCGAGCACGACGTACTTGTCCTTGGGCACGAACCGCAGCGGCTCGAAACCTCCGGAGCGGGAGTCGTCGTACTCGAGGAAGAAACCGTCAACCCCAAGGTCGCCGAAGAGCGCCTCCGCCACGAAGTCGTAGCTGCCCTCAGCAGCCCATGACGAACGGAAGTTGCCCCGGCACATGTGCGTGGTGATGCGCATGCTCGACGGCTTCGCCGCGAGCACGCGGTTGATGTTCTTGATGTACAGCTCGTGCTGATGCTCACGATCGCCGCCGAGCGACGCGATCAGCTCGCGCTGGCGCGGGTCGTTGAGGTACGCGAGGCTGGTGTCATCGAGCTGCAGATAGGTGCATCCCAGGGCGCCGAGACGCCGGACCTCCTCCGCGTAGGCGGCGGTGAGATCGTCCCAGAACCCGGCCATGTCGGGATACACCGACTCGTCGATGGCCGCTCGGCCGCCGCGGTAATGGACCATGCTTGGCGACGGAATGGTCAGCTTCGGCGTAACGCCGTCGGCGACATTGTCTTTCAGAAACTGAAAGTGGTCGGAGAAGATCGTCTCGCCGAGACGGATACGCTCGTTGATTCGCAGCGCGGCCGGCGCGAAATCGAGCGTGCCGCCGTCGTTGAAGAACTGGACGTGCAACCTCTCTTCTGCCTGGGTGACGCCGCCAAGCTGATAGATGAAATCCATGTGCCATGCGCTGCGACGAAACTCGCCGTCGGTCGCCGACTGCAGACCCACCTCGCGCTGCATCGCGATGGCGTCGCGGATCGCAGCGTCCTCGACGTCGCGGAGCGCCGCCGCCGTGATCGCACCCGCGGCCTTCCGGGTTCGTGCATCCATGAGCTCGGGAGGCCGCAGGAGGCTGCCGACGTGGTCGGCGCGAAAGGGTGGCTCAGTGCGTCTGCTCATCGCATGTGCTCGTCGACGGCGATCAGGCGCGGTAGCGTACCCGATGCCGCAATCCCTAGGCTGCGCGATTCATGCCCGAGACACCGCGAAACGATCATCTGACCTCTGGTTCGTCGCCCAGCGTGGCGCGGCGACGAATCCGCAACCGCGCCCTCGCCATCGGTGTCAGCGTCACGCCGTTCGGTTTGTCATTCGGAGCTGTCTCCGTCGAGGCACATCTCAGCCTGGTGCAGGTGTGTCTGCTCTCACTGGTGCTGTTCTCGGGCGCTTCGCAGTTCGCGCTGGTCAGCATCATCGGTGCCGGGGGTTCGTATCTCTCCGCCGTGGGGACAGCGCTGCTCCTCGGTGTCCGCAACGGCCTGTACGGGGCGCGCATCAACGCGCTGCTGCGACCCGCCGGCTGGCGCCGTTTCATGATGGCGGAGCTGACCATCGACGAGAGCACGGCGATGGCGGTCAGTGAAGCGCCTTCCGGCAATGCCGCGCGTGCCTTCTGGACGACCGCACTGAGTGTGTACGCGCTCTGGAACGTGTCGACGGTTGCCGGCGCGCTGGTCGGCAACGCGCTCGGCTCGCCTGCGACCACCGGTCTCGACGTCGCCGGGCCGGCCGCGTTCGTCGCCCTCCTCGCTCCCCGTCTCAACACGGCGCGCATGCGGTTGGCGGCGCTTGGTGCCGGAGCGGTCGCGCTCGTCACCGTGCCGATCGTGCCCGTCGGTGCGCCGATTCTCATCGGCGGCCTGACGGCGGTCGCCCTGCTCTTGGTGCTCGACCGATGAAGCTGTGGCTTGCGGTGCTCATCGCAGCAGGCGGCTGCGCCGCGTTGAAGCTCGCGGGTTTCGTGGTGCCCGCGCGTCTGCTGGAATCCGCTGCCGCGAAGCGGATCCTGGAGGCGCTCCCGGTCACCCTGCTCAGCGCGCTGATCGCGGTCTCGGTGTTCGCGACCGGGAGTCACCTGGTGCTTGATTCGCGCGCGGCCGGCCTTGCGGTGGCACTGATTCTGGTCGCGATCCGCGCTCCCTTCCTGGTCGTCGTGATTGCAGCGTGTGCCACTGCGGCTGGAGTGCACACCCTCTGATCCGAGGAATACACTCGGGCCCTTCTTATTGAGGTGTGAGCATGTTCAAGGTTGTGGTCGTGGCCACCGACGGCTCGGGTCCCGCGGACCTTGCCATGGGATTCGCAAAGGAACTCGCCATCGAGCAGAAGGCTCGTCTCCATGTGGTCTATGTCGACCAGCTGGTCCCGGGCCACGGTGGAGCGCACCACATCCAGGCTCTCGAGCCGGAGATCAAGGACAAGATCACCGAACAGGTCTCGGCCTTGAACGCGGACGGCATCGAAGCCGACTTCGAGGTCCGCGAGGTTGCTGTCAGTGGGCCCGCGCACGCGATCGCTGACGCGGCCGGCGACGTCCAGGCGGATCTCATAGTCCTCGGGAGCGTCGGGAGCGGGCCCTTGAAAGGCCTTCTGCTCGGCAGCGTCGCGCACCGGTTGCTCCAGATCACCCCATGCCCGGTGCTCGTGGTTCCAATGCGAGACGCGTAGGGCGGCCCTCGGCGATCAGGGTGTCTGAGGGACCTCGCTGAGCTCCAGGAGGTGGCCGTCAGGGTCGCGGAAGAAGCAACGCACCTCGTACCCGTGGTCAACCGGCGGCGTGAGAAATCGGGCCCCGCGAGCCGTCAGCAACGCGTACACACCCCGGCAATCGCCAACACGGAAGGTCATCTCGCTGCTCACCCTGTCCGGATTGTCGGGTGGTGCAAAGGTGACTGTCGGCTTGTCGGCGGTCGGCTCTCCTGCGGTGACGAGCAGCAACCACGTTCCCGCACAACGGAATACCGCGCTCGTACCCCCGTACTCGCGCACCAGCTCGGCGCCGAGCACGTCTCGATAGAACACCACCGAGCGAGCGAGGTCGGCAACCACCAGGAGACGCGTGAGCTCCGCATCGCCCGGGAAGCTCACCGGTGCTGGGTTATCGCTCACGAGGCATCATCCTGCGCGCACCCTAGCAGCACGCCGTCGACGCGCGGGACACACGCGCATGATCAATGTGTGGACGCCGAGGGATGGCGAAACGCGATGCGCGAGTGGGCGCTGCCCGACGCCATCCTCGCTGCCGCGCCTGAGTCGCCGTGGGGATTCCCGGCTGAGCTGTTCCGCTCGCGCGCCGAGCTGGTGACGCCGGGGGAACTCACCTTTGCCAACCGGCGTGCGCGCGACGCGCTGCCGGCGGGCGGCACCGTCCTCGATGTCGGGGTTGGTGCGGGTGCGGCGTCGCTCCCGCTGCACCCGCGATGCTCGCTCATCACCGGCGTCGATTCGTCCGCGGAACAGCTGTCTGAATTTGCCCGCCAGGCGAAGCGCCGCGGCGCGACCGCCCGTACGGTTGAGGGCGGATGGCCGGAAGCCGCGATGCGGGCACCGATCGCTGATGTCGTGGTCTGCAACCACGTCGCTTACAACGTCGCCGACCTTGCTCCGTTCGTCATCGCGCTGACAGCGCATGCGCGGCGACGTGTCGTCATGGAGGTCACCAAGCAGCACCCGACTGCGTGGATGGCCGACCTGTGGTGGCGATTCCACGCGCTGGAGCGACCGCTTCGCCCCGATGCCAATGACGTGGTTTCGGTGATCCGCACCCAGGGATTCGCCGCTCGCCGTCACGCGGAGATCTCGCGACGACGCGCCGGGGGTTTCGAGCATCGCGAGGACGCCGTGGCGTGGATACGCCGGCGTCTGTGCCTCGAACCCGGACGCGATGCCGAGGTGGCCGACGCGCTGGGCGAGCGCCTTGTGTACGACGGCGCGTTCTGGTCGGTGAAGCCGCCGATCGAGCCAGTGATCACCGTCTGGTGGGACGTACCAACGGAAATTGCGGAGTAGGGTGAAGTGATGCACGACCACGGGCCGGCGTCCCACTCACACGGGGCCGGCGCCGACGACCAGGGACGGCTGGTCGCGGCGCTGTGCCTGATCGCTGCCTTCATCGCTGCCGAGGTTGTCGTCGCGGTGCTCGCCCGCTCGCTCGCGCTCCTCTCCGATGCAGCGCACATGCTCACCGACGTCGCCGCGCTGGGGGTGTCACTGATCGCGCTGCGTCTCGCCCAGCGTCCGCCGAAAGGGGGGCTGACCTTCGGTCTCAAGCGCGCCGAGGTGCTCGCCGCGCTGATCAGCGGCGCGACGCTCCTCGTCCTCGCCGCCGTCCTGGTCTTCGAGGCGATCCTGCGCTTCGCCTCGCCGCTGCCGGTCCAGGGCGCTGCGGTCATCGCGATTGCCGTGGTGGGGATCGGGGTCAACCTGGCGGTCACGTATCAGCTCTCGCGGGCGAGCCGGCGCAGCCTCAATATCGAGGCGAGCTTTCGCCACATCCTCACCGACCTCTACGCGCTGATCGGGACCCTGATCGCCGGCATCGTCATCGTCACCACCGGATTCGAGCGCGCCGACGCGATCGCGTCGGTCGTGGTCGTCGGCCTCATGGTCTACGCGGGGGTCCGGCTGCTCGGCAAGGCGGGTCGCGTGCTCCTCGAGGCATCGCCCGCCGACCTGGATCCCGAGGTCATCGGCGTCGCGCTCGCAGCCCACCCGCACGTCGTCAACGTCCATGACCTGCACGTGTGGGAGCTGACGTCGGGATTCCCGTCGCTCTCCGCCCATGTGCTCGTCCACCCCAAGGACGACTGCCATGCGATCCGCCTCGACCTGGAGCGATTCCTCGAGGAGCGCTTCCACGTCGAGCACACGACCCTCCAGGTCGACCACGCCCCGGCGGAGTTTCTGCGCGTGGAGCGGCTGGTACCGGACCCGGGTCGGACCGCCGGCTGAGAGTCCGGCTCAGTCGGTCTGAGCGGCCGCGGCGCACTCGGCGCAGACGCCCAGGACCGCGAAGTGATAGGGGCGAAGCTCGAAGCCGAGGCGTCGCTTGGCCCCATCGGCCATCGCCTCGAACAGATCCTCGGGTGCCTCGATGGTGGCGCCGCACACCTCGCACACCAGGTGGCCGTGGGCTTCGGTGGCCAGATGGTAAGTCGCCGCGCCATGTCCGAGGTGGGTGTGCACCACGACCCCGAGGCGCTCGAGCTCCTCGAGGTTGCGATACACGGTCGATGGGTGGACGTCCGGCGCCAGGGCCCGGACCGCCACCAGCAGCTCATCGGCGGTGGGATGGTCCGCCCCTTTCACCAGCGCGGTGAGGACCAGGCGGCGGGCGGTCGTGACCCGGGAACCGCCGTCCCTGAGCTGGGCCACGAGTTCGTCGACGGTGCTGCTCATGGCTCAAGAATAGCTGTCACCCGCCCCCGTCGCCCGGACGAAGCATCTGGCTTCTGGACGCTGTTGCGTGCTGGTCGCGTTTTGATACTCTGGGCGGGCTCCTGACGTTGAAGGAACATGAGGAGGAAGCCCATGGCTGCGACCGCGTCCCGCCTGGCCCGGATCCGGGGCTCGCTGTCCCCGCGGGAGTGGGGACGCGTCGGCGGCATGGTCGGGTTCATCGTCGGGCTCTACGTCGTCGGGTGGGGTGTCTTCATCCTGGCGATCCTCCCCCAGCATTCCAAATTCCTGGGCATCGGTGTCGCGGTCACCGCCTACACGCTCGGTCTCCGTCATGCGTTTGATGCCGACCACATCTCGGCGATCGACAACACGACTCGCAAGTTGATGTCCGAGGGCAAGCGGCCGCTCTCGGTCGGCTTCTGGTTCTCGCTCGGGCACTCGTCGGTCGTGTTCGTGCTCGGGATCGGGCTCACGTTCGCAGCCCGGGCGATCATCGGTCAGCTGAGCAGCTCGAACTCGACGGTCGCGACCTTCGGAGGGATCGTCGGCACCCTGGTATCGGGAACGTTCCTCTACCTGATCGCCATCCTCAACCTGGTGATCCTGGTCGGGATCGTGAAGGTCTTCCTCGAGATGCGCCGCGGTCGCTACAACGACGAGGAGCTCGAGCAGCAGCTCAACGCGCGCGGGTTGATGACCCGTTTCTTCGGCAAGCTGATGCGCTCCATCCGCAAGCCGTGGCAGATGTACCCGGTCGGCGTGCTCTTCGGCCTCGGGTTCGACACCGCAACCGAGGTGGCGCTTCTGGCGGCGACCGCGGGCGCCGCAACCGCCGGGCTCCCCTGGTACGCGGTGCTGAGCCTGCCGATCCTGTTCGCGGCGGGCATGGCCACCCTCGATACGCTCGACGGGTCCTTCATGAATTTCGCCTACGGGTGGGCGTTCTCCAAGCCGGTGCGCAAGGTCTACTACAACATCACCATCACCGGCCTCTCGGTCGCGGTCGCGATGTTGATCGGCACCATCGAGATCTTCGGGCTGCTCGCGGCCCAGCTCAACCTCTCCGGTGGTTTCTGGGCCTTCATGTCCGGCTTCAACATCAACGAGGCCGGCTTCATCATCGTCGGCCTGTTTGTGATCACCTGGGCTGCGGCGCTCGCCATCTGGCGATTCGGGCGCATCGAGCAGCGGTGGGAACGCGCTGCAGCGCGGCAGCGATCCGGCTGACGAAGCGCTACTCGGTCGTGATCGCGCGAAGGATGTCGACGCGGGACGCGCGAATGGTCGGGAAGATGGCGGCCACGACACCGAACACTCCCGCGATGATCGCGTAGACGATCAGGTTCTCGCCGGGCACCGCGATCTCGGTGATGCCAAGAGCGCCCAACGACCCGCTCACGGCCACGCCGAGGCCGAGGCCCACGGCCAGCCCGAGCACGGCTCCGAGGAGCGAGATGATCACGGATTCCCAGCGCACCATCGACCGCGTCTGTGACCGTGTCATTCCCAGTGCCCGCAACAGGCCGATCTCGCGGGTGCGCTCGAGAACGCTGAGGATCAGCGTGTTCGCGATTCCCAGAACGGCGATGATGATTGCGAACGCGAGCAACGTGTAGATGAGGTTGAGGAAGCTGTCGAGCGAGGCGCCGACGAACGTCCGGTATTCGGAGCGGCTCATCGCCATCAGCAGCGGGAACGCCTTCACATCATGGTGGAGCGCCGTCTCCGCCTGACTCAATGAGACACCGTTGGCGGCGTTGGCAAGGACGATCGCGTCACGCTCGGTTGGCACGTTCGGCGCCATGGTCGCGATCGAGACCACGTACCCGCTCACCAATGCGTTGGCGGTGTAGATGCCGCCGATGCGGATGGGGATGTTCGCGCCCTGTGGGAAGTCGAAGGTCACGAGCTGCCCGATGTGCACACCGGATGCGGTCGCCTCAGTGGAGTCGACGATAGCCGTGTTCGAGGCGGCGATCGCGGACGCGGTTCCCGACACCATGGACAGCGACAGCACGCTGCCGAGGTTGGCAGGGTCGATGGCGGCGATACCCTGCGAGCTGCCCTTGATGATCACCGAGGTGCCGCGGACCTCGGTCACATCCCGAAGGCTCGGGTCCTGCTGCAACGCCTGGGCCGCCTGCGTGTTGAAGTCCGGGCCCTGCGTGAACAAGATGAAGTCGGCACGAAATGCGCCTTCGATCGCATCGTTGGTGGACACGCGAACCGAGTCGGTGATCACCGCGACACACGTGACCAGCGCAAGCCCGATCATCAGCGCTGCTGCGGTCAACGCGGTGCGGCGCGGATTGCGCCTCGCGTTCTGTCCCGCGAGGATCCCGGGCGCTCCACGAATCTGTGCCACCGGCCATCCGAGCACCGTTGCAACCGGCACGACCAGCACCGGGGCCAGCAGCGCAACGCCGAGGAACACACACAGGAAACCGGCACCGATGAGCTGCAACTTCGACCCGGCCGAGGTGAAGAGCCCGGTCACCAGTGCGGCGCACCCGACCACAAAGATGACGAGGCCACTCACCACCCGGCGTCGCGGCAGTGGCTGGGTCTCGGGAAGTGCTTCAGCGAGCGCGGCGACCGGCGCGATGCGCGTCGCACGCCGCGCAGGGAGGCTCGCGGCGATGACGGTGACGATCGTGCCGACGAGCACTGCGATGATCACGGTGCGAGGGAGCAGCGTCACGCCGCCGGTCGAGGCCGATCCGAATACCGACAGCAGCGCTCGCGCGATGAGAATGCCGACAACGAAGCCGAGGATCGACGCCACGAAACCGGTCACCGCCGCCTCGACGAGCACGGACGTCATCACCTGGGCTCGTGTGGCGCCGAGCGCACGCAGCAACGCCAGCTCACGCGTCCGCTGCGCCACGAGAATGTTGAACGTGTTGATGATCAGAAAGCTGCCGACGAACAGTGAGATGAACGCGAAGACGAGCAGCGGGGTGCCGATGAACGTGCTGATGGTCGACTCGGTGCTCTGCTCCGCCGCCGCCGCCGCCTGCTGTCCGGTCTCGGCCACCGCGTAACTCGGAAGGGCCGCGGCGATGTGCTCCCGGAGCACGACGTCGGTCACGCCGCTCTGCGCGCTGACCAGGATGCTGTCGTACTTGTTCTGACCCTCCAGGACGCGCTGCGCGGTCGACTCGGTGAACAGCGCGATGGTCGCCCCGGCCAGGTTGTCGGAGCTTCCGTACCCCGCGATGCCGGTGATCGTGAAGTGCTCCTCGACTCCTCCCAGGAAGACGATCGGCAGCGACTGTCCCACCGTGAGCCCGTTCTTGGCCGCGGTGCCCGCATCGACGACGACATCATCCGGCTGTGTCGGTGCCGTGCCGCCGCGCAGGCGATATGGCGAGATCGCGCTGTCGGTGATCCAGCTGGCGCCGAATGTCGGAGGACCGTTGCCGCCGATCGGCTTGCCGTTGTGCCCGATCAGCGTTGCGCCCTCTCGAAAGAGGCTGCCCACCGCGTCCTTGACGCCGGGAACTCCGCGCACTGTGGCGAGCAGGGAGCTGGGGACGGGATGGTTCTGGCCGCCGCCGACACCGCCTGACTGCCCCGCGATCGGCCGGCCGTGCACGGTGACCGCGACGCCGGCACTCGCCGTCGCGAAGATGCTCGTGAAGGTCGCGTTGATCGTGTCGGTGAGGATGAACGTGCCCGCGACGAATGACACCCCGAGGATGACCGCAATCGTGGTGAGCGCGAGCCGCAGCTTGTGGGAGAGCAGGCTCCGCAGGCTGATGCCGGTCATCGGTCAGCGCCCGATGACGGCGTCAGTCACCGAGATGGCGCATGACGTCCAGCACGGTGTCGGCGGTGGGTGACTGCATCTCACTCACCACGCGCCCGTCCGCCAGGAAGACGACGCGGTCGGCGTGTGCCGCGGCGAGCGGATCGTGCGTGACCATGATGATCGTCTGACCCAGCTCGGTCACGGCGTGCCGAAGGAAGTCGAGGAGATCCGTGCTCGCACGCGAATCGAGGTTGCCGGTCGGCTCGTCCGCGAAGATGATCTCCGGCTGGCTTGCCAGGGCGCGCGCGGCGGCGACGCGCTGCTGCTGCCCACCGGAGAGTTGATTCGGCCGGTGCTTGAGCCGGTCGCCGAGACCGGTGATGCGCACGACCTCGGCGAGCGCGGCCGCGTCGGGTTTGCGCCCGGCGATGGTGAGTGGCAGCACGATGTTGTCGAGGGCTGACAGCGTCGGGACCAGGTTGAACGACTGGAAGATGAACCCGACCCGGACGCGGCGCAGCATGGTGAGCTGACGGTCGTTGAGGCGCCCCAGCTCGATGTCGCCGATGTGCACGCTGCCGGACGTCAGCCGGTCGAGCCCCGCGAGGCAGTGCAGGAGAGTCGATTTGCCGGAACCGGACGGTCCCATGATCGCGCTGAACTGGCCCTTGCCGAATGCGACCGTGATCCCGTCGAGCGCCCGCACCATGGCGTCGCCCTTCCCATACTCCTTGACCGCGTCGGACGTGCGAGCTGCGACCGGTCGCGAGTCGGTCGCCGTCGTTGATGCTCCCGCGGTCGTGATCGCTGCCATTGGCTGCCAGGGTAGACGAAGTCCGGGTTTCGGACCGCGGCTTCGGCAGCGGGGGGACATCGGGCACGGGGGCGGATCGCCGCGTCCTCGCGGGGAGCCCTTGTTAGAGTGAGTTGGTGACCGGGGCCGAACTTCCCATCGGCGAGCGGAAGGCGCGAGCCGTCGAGGAGATGTTCGACCGGATCGCGCCTCGTTACGAGTTGGTCAACCGTGTGATGACGCTCGGGCTCGACGCGGGATGGCGCCGTCGAGCGGTCCGCGAGCTGCAGCTCGACCCCGGCGCGCGAGTGGTCGACCTCGGATGCGGGACCGGCGACCTCTGCAGGGTCCTCGGACGCGCCGGTCTTCGAGCGGTGGGGGTCGACATGGCGGCGGGCATGCTCGCCAGGGCGCACACTGCAGCGCCACTGGTCCGCGCCGATGCGCTGCACCTGCCCCTGCGCGACGCATCGGTCGACGGCGCGGTCAGCGGGTTCGCCCTGCGCAACGTGGTCGATATCGCGGCGTGCTTCGGTGAGGCGGCGCGAGTGATCCGTCCGGGCGGCCGGGCCGTCTTTCTTGAAGTGTCGGAACCGCCGAACCCGTTGGTGCGCCTCGCGCACTCGTTCTATTTCCGACGGATCGTCCCCATGGTCGGTGGGCTGCTCTCCGACCGGAGCGCCTACCGATACCTGCCCGCATCGACCGCCTATCTGCCCAAACCTGACGAGCTCCTGGGGCTGCTGACCGGTGCAGGATTCGCCCGCTGCCGCCGGGTGCAGCTCGGGATGGGCGCGGCACAGTTGTTGATCGGGACCAGACGATGAGCGCGGTTCGCCCGGCGCCCGATCTGGCCTCCGGGGCGGCGCAACGCGATCTCTTCGAGTGGTACACGTCCGGCACCGGTGTGGTCCTCCAGCGCCATGACTACGGTCTCGCCGCCGCAGGCGATTCGCGGGCGATCCACGTGCCCGCCGGTCCGAACCACGTGCATCGTGCGGCCTCGCTGGCTAGCGAGGCTCTCGACGAGACGCCCGGACTCGGCGTCGTCATGGGAGCGCTTCCGTTTGACGGGACCTGCGAGGCCATCCTGCGGCTGCCCGAGCGAGTGATCCGAGTGGTTCCTTCGCACGGCGGCGTCGCCCCACAGCCCGGCTGGACGGTCACCGACCTCGTGCCCGACCCGCTCCCGACTGAGTACGAGGCCGCGGTGGAACGCGCGCTTGTGGCAATCGATGCGGGCGAGGTCGAGAAGGTGGTCCTGGCCAGAACCCTGCAGGTCAAAGCCGACGCGTTGATCGATCCTCGCCTCCTTGCCCGACGTTTCAACGCCGGTGAACGCGGATCGTTCGTGTTCCTGGTGGCGCTTCCCGGAGGTGCTTCGACACTCGTCGGGGCCTCGCCGGAACTGGTTGTTCGGCGCCGGGGACGGAAGGTTTTCAGCGACCCGCTGGCTGGGACCGCCCGCCGGTCTCAGGACCGGACGCGTGACCGGGAGATCGCTCGGCAACTGCTGGAAGCCGTGAAGGAACAGCGAGAGCACCGGCTGGTTGCCGAGGCGGTCGCCGACGCCCTGACGCCGTTCTGCTCGAACCTCGTCGTCGACAGCGAGGCTGGCCTCACGTCGACGGCGACGCTCTGGCATCTCCACACCGCGATCAAGGGGACGCTCAAGCCGGACGCCCCCGACGCGCTCACCATCGCCGCCGCCCTGCACCCCACGCCGGCGGTCTGCGGAACGCCGCAGGCGGCCGCAGCTGCACTGATCACCCGTCTCGAGCCCTTCGACCGCCGTTTCTTTGCGGGTCTCGTCGGATGGGTGGACACGCTTGGCGATGGGGAGTGGGCATTGACCCTCCGCTGTGCCGAGGTGTCGGGGTCGACCGCGCGGCTGCATGCCGGCGCCGGCATCGTGGCGGGGTCCGAGCCGGCTATGGAGGATCTCGAGACCGAGGCGAAGTTCGGTGTTGGGCTTCGTGCGCTCGGAGTGGAGCCGGACCGGGTCTGAGCGGCGGCTACCCGGCGAGGGCGGCCATGACCGCCTGCGCCACCGCGGCGCGGAGCTCGACTGCCCGCCCGCGATCGACCCGAACCCTCACCAGCTGCACACCACCCGACGTCTCAGCCTCGCGGATCGCAGGAACCACGACACCGGCGCTGTCGACGGTGCGGACCCCGACGCCCGCGGCCCGCGCGATCGCCTCGAGGTCAAGCCCATGGGGGGTTCCGAAGAGCAGCTCGAACTCGTCGTTCGGCAGTGACGCCTGGGGAAGCATCGAGAAGATGCCGCCCCCGTCGTTGTCGATGACAACCAGTACGACAGCATGCCCATGCCGCGCGCCCCACAGCAGCCCCGAAGCATCGTGGATGACCGAGAGATCGCCGAGGAGCGCGTAGGTCGGACCGCTCACCTCGGCGACACCGAAAGTCGTCGACACGGATCCATCGATGCCGCTGGCGCCACGATTGGCCAGAACTCGCAGTCCCGGGCGCGGGCGCATGTACATGTCGAGATCGCGTATGGGCATGCTCGACCCGGCGAAGAGGACCCCGCCATCCGGGATCGCAGCGGCCAGGTCGCGCGCGATCCGCCCTTCGAACGGCTCGTCCCACGAGTCGAGCAATTCGTCGACGGCATCGCGCACGTTGCAGTCCGCGTCATGCCACTCGTCGAGCCACTGCGGTCTCGTCGCCGGCTGTGACGATGTTGTCGAACGCACGGCAGCCACGACCTCGGTGGGATCCTCGTTGATGGTGAGCGTGGAACGCCGATCGGGGTCGGCCACGAGTTGATCCGGATCGATGATCAGCAGCCGGTCAGCGCCTCGAACCAAGTCCTGGACGGCGCGCGATGTCGGAGCCGCGCCGACCTGAATCACGAGGTCGGGGTGCTGGCGCTCCCGGAATCCCGCATTCGCCGCGAGCAGTGCACCGGCTGAAAGCGCACCGCCGCGCCCATGCCCCGCAGCCGCGTCGCGAAGCCCCGAGAGCGGCTCGGCGAGCAGCGGCCAGCCACGTTCGGCGCACAGTTCGACGAGACCCTCGGGCCGTACTCGCAGACGGCCGGCCACGACGACGATTCGATGACCCGTACTCACCTCGCGAAGGAATGCGGGCATCCGGCTCGGAGACCGCTGCGTGGCCGAGTACGTCGCGTACTCGAACGGTGTGGCGTCGATGCTCGCGCCGCCTGGCAGCAACGGTTCGCGGAATGGCAGGTTGAGGTGCACCGGGCCTGGCGGAGAGAACCGGACCGCATGCTGGATGGCGTTGGCGCCCGCGGACGACCACCGCACCCGTTCGTGCGGCGCCATCAGCGGCACTCCCGTGTCGTGGAACCACTTGACGAACGTCCCGAAGAGATTCTGCTGATCGATCGTCTGGTTGGCGCCGACATCGTGCAGCTCGGGAGGTCGATCTGCCGTCATGACGATGATCGGCACGCGTGCCATGTATGCCTCGACGACAGCAGGAAAATGGTTCGCCGCCGCGGTGCCCGATGTGCAGAACATCGCGACCGGTTGTCCCGAGGCCGCCGCGATCCCCAGCCCGAAGAATGCCGAGGCGCGCTCGTCGATGTGGATGTGCAACGTGATCCCCGGATGACGTGCGGCCGCGAGCGCAATCGGGGTCGATCGAGACCCGGGCGTCATGCACATGTGGGTGACGCCGCCGCGCACGAGCTCGTCGAGCAGCGTGGTCACGCACGCGAGCGCGACGTCACCCTCTTGCGGATCGGTCATGTGCTGGCGAGGAGCTGCAGGTTGACGGCGGGCCTGCCCGGTGCGAGCCAGCCGTCGACCGGGAAGAGCGGATGGTCGACGACATCCGATTCGAGCAGCGACGCGGTGCCCGCGCCGTGCGCGAAGGGCGCGTCCGGGAGTGATGCCGCCACCGCCACCACAACCGCGAGCCCGACCGAGGTTTCCAGCGCGCTCGACGCAATTGCCGGAACGCCGCTCTCTTCTGCCGCACGGAGCGCCTCGCGCACTCCGCCGATGCGCTGTGGCTTGAGCACGACCGCATCCGCAGCCTCGAGGTGGCGGAGGCGGCGCGCGTCCGAGGTCGTGCGGATGCTGGTCTCCGCCGCGATGAGCATGCCGGTACGGCCGCGCAGGGCAGCGAGCTCCTCGAGCGATGCAACCGGGTCCTCGGCCAGCTCGATGTCGTAGGTGGCGAGGCGCGCCAGCTCGCGCCTCGCGGTCTCGACATCCCACGCACCGTTGGCGTCGAGGCGGATCTTGACGCGTGGTCCACATGCCGACCGGACGGCCGCGACCCGATCGATGGAGTGCTCATCGCCCACCTTGACCTTGATGGTGGCGCAGCCGGAGCTCAGCGCCAGCGCCGCGGCAACGTCGGGCGCAACCCTCGGGATCATCGCGTTGACGGCAACGCGATCCCGCGCAACCGCAGGAAACGGCAGGGTCGCGGCTTCGAGCGCCGATCGTTCCGCCGCCGCGCGCTCGGCATCGTTCCAGCTCGGCAGGGGCGAGCACTCACCCCACCCGGCCGGACCCTCGATGAGATAGCCACGGCGCATGGTCACGCCCATCACCGGGTGACGCAGCGCAATGCTGAAGGGGACTCGCCTCACGACGCGAGCAGCGCCCCTGCGAGCACGAGAGCGAACAGCAGCTGCAACCGCGTGATGCCGATGAGTGCTGGAACGAGCGCCCGGCCCTCGGCGTTGCGAATCACGCGCAACGGGCCGATCGCGAGGGGAATGGTGGCCAGGGTGAGGGCGACCGGCCACGGGAGCGAACGCACCAGCGCGCCCACCGTTGGCAGGATCAATGCGATCACCACGACGGCCACGAGCAACGTCCGGCTTGTCTGCGCACCGAGCCGCACCGCGAGGGTCCGCTTGCCCACCGCGCTGTCGGTCGGGATGTCGCGCAGGTTGTTCACCATGAGCAGTGCGCACGCCAGCAATCCCACCGGCACCGCGAGCCAGAGGATGCTCGCATCGAGCCGGTCCCGCTGGACGAACGCGGTTCCGCACGTGGCGAGGAGCCCGAAGAAGACGAACACCGAGACCTCGCCGAGCCCGCTCGCCGCGTACGGCTTCGGACCACCGGAGTACAGCGCCAGGGCAAGCACGGCCAGTACACCGGCGGCGATGAGCCATGGGGTCGTGAGCAGGGCAAGCACGACGCCGGCCACCGCCGCGATGGACACCATGACCACGGCAGCCGCCGCAACCGCGCGAGGCGGCGCAAGCCCGGAAGCGACCAGACGCCGCGGGCCCACGCGTGCTGCGGTGTCCACCCCGCCGACGCCGTCGAAATAATCGTTGGCGTAGTTCACGCCGATCTGCAAAGCGACGGCGACGAGCAGGGCGAGCAGCGTGCGTGGAATCGAGATGGCATTGCGGCCGGCCCACGCCGCCCCGACGAGGACGGGGACGACGGCGGCGACCAGGGTTCGTGGCCGCGCACCGATCCACCAGACGGCGAGCGGACCCGGTCTGGGCGCCGCCTCCGCGATCACGGTCGGTGCGGGAACTTCGCGAAGTCGGGTTTGCGCTTCTCGACGTACGCGTCGCGACCCTCCTGCGCTTCCTCGCTCATATAGAAGAGCAGGGTGGCATCGCCGGCCAGCTGCTGAATACCGGCGAGACCGTCGGCATCCGCGTTGAAGCCGGCCTTGAGCAGGCGCAGGGCGAGGGGACTCATCTCGAGCATCCGGTTGCACACCGCAACCGTCTCCTCCTCGAGCTTGTCGAGCGGGACGACTCGATTGACCAGTCCCCAGCGTTCGGCCGTCGCCGCGTCGTACTGCTCGCAGAGGAACCAGATCTCCTTGGCGCGCTTGAGCCCGACCGTCCGCGCCAGGAGTCCGGAACCGTAGCCGGCGTCGAAGGAACCCACCTTGGGTCCGGTCTGGCCGAAGACGGCGTTGTCGGCCGCGATGGTGAGGTCGCAGACCAGGTGCAGGACGTGTCCGCCGCCGATCGCGTAGCCGGCGACCATTGCGACCACCGGTTTCGGCAGACGGCGGATCTGCACCTGCAGGTCGAGAACGTTGAGGCGCCCGATCCCGGCCGCATCGCGGTAGCCATCGTCACCGCGGACGCGCTGGTCGCCGCCCGAGCAGAACGCCTTGGTTCCCTCGCCGGTGAGCACGATGACGCCGATCTGCGGGTCGTCGCGCGCCATCTCGAAGGCGCGAGCCAGCTCGAAGAGCGTCGTCGGTCGGAAGGCATTGCGTACCTCCGGCCGGTTGATGGTGAGCTTGGCGATGCCGCCGGCGGTCTCGTAGCGAATGTCCTCCCATTCGCCGGCCGCGACCCATTCCACGATGGCATGCACCTCACGTTGAACTCGAATTGATCGCTTTCGATGGTAGCCCGACAGGGTCAGCGCGGGCCGCGGCGCTACCCTCGCGGCATGAGAGTGCCCCAGCTCCGGCGCGCGCTGTGCACGGGTGACCTCGCTGCGGTGGCAATGCCGCCTGGAGCCCCGTGGCTGCCGGTGCTCCGCCACGCTCGCGACGTTGGGGCGGCGATTCTCCCGATCGACTACCGCCTGTCCCCGACGGAGCGGGCGGCGCTGATCGAGACTGCGCAACCGAGCGTGATCGCCGACGAGGACGGTGTCCGGCGGGCCGACGGCGTGCCGATCGATCCTGCGATCGCCCTGGTCATCTCAACCTCGGGGACGTCCGGGCACGCCCGCCTCGCCGAGCTGCCCTCCCTGGCGGTCGAGGCCGCGGTGCTCGCCTCCGCGGCCGCCATCGACGCGCGCCCGGAGGACCGCTGGCTCTCCTGCCTTCCCGTCGCGCACATCGGTGGGCTGCTCGTGCTCGAGCGTCACCTGCTGCTGGGCGCTCCGATCACATTCCGGCGCCGCGTGACCCGGTCGGTCATCGCGCGGCTCGGCGACGCTCGCTTCACATCGCTGGTGCCGACCCAGCTCACTCGCCTGCTCGACGGCGGCGCCGACCTCGGCCGGTTTCGAGCGATCCTCGTTGGCGGATCTGGCGTCGACGCCGAGCTCGCGCACCGGGTGGCCGAGGCGGGTGTGCGCATGGTTACGACGTACGGCATGACCGAGACGTGCGGCGGAGTCGTCTACGCGGGACGTCCGCTTGCAGGCGTCGAGGTTCGTGCCGCGAGGTGGGGCGAGCTGCTGGTGCGCGGACCGACGCTCATGCGCGGCTACCGGCTCGACCCGGCGGCGTCGGTCGAGGTCTTCGAGCCGGGCGGCTGGTTGCGCACCGGCGACGGCGGCGAGGTCGATGACGATGGGACCGTTCGTGTCCTGGGCAGGCTCGCCGGAGTGATCGTGAGTGGCGGCGAGAAGATCTGGCCGGCTGAGGTGGAGGCGGCCCTCTCGAGCCACCCCGACGTCGCGGCAGTGCTGGTGTCGGGAAGCTCGGATCGTGAGTGGGGCCAGCGCGTCGTCGCCCGCGTCGTTCCCCGCAGACCCGCGACGCCACCCACACTCGAGTCGCTTCGCGATCACGCGGCCGAGACCATCGCCCGCCACAAGCTGCCCCGCGAGCTGATCATCGTCGAGCGTCTGGACCGCACATCCCTGGGGAAGATCCGCCGGTGATGAGCACTCAGGCGCGGGGTGCGCCGTACCGCGGTGGATCCGGCTCCGACCCGGCGTCGATGCGATCGATGCGACCGTCGCGCACCAGCTTGTCGAGGTGCGCCTGCACTGTCCATGCAGCGAGCGGGTACACCTCGATCGGGTAGGCCGCGTACAGCGCCGGCACGAGATCCATCGGCGTGAATGCAGGCCGTCCCTGCGCGGCGGCGAGCACCTGCGCCTCACGTTCCAACCGATGCGCGATGTACTCGTCGATGAGCGCGCCGGCGTCGTCGACCCGCTCGCCGTGTCCGGGCAGGATCGTCAGCGGCTGCAGCGCCCGGACGCGTCGCAGCGACTCCAGGTAGTCGGTCATGTCGCCCTCACCGGGGTGAACCACCGACGTGGTGCCGTTGAGGATGTGATCCCCCGAGTAGAGGGTTCGCGCCGCGGGATCGAAGAAACACAGGTGGTCACGCGTGTGCCCGGGCGTGTGGATCGCAACCAGTTCAAGATCGTCGATGCGCACCACGTCTCCGTCGGCCATTGCGTGCGCATGCTCTTCACCGGCGGTGGGGTCGAAGCAGTGCACGGTCGCGCCCGTCTCTTCGGCGAGGCGACGGGCGAGCGGACGGTGATCGGGATGCGAGTGGGTCAGCAGGATGGTTGTGATGTCACCACCGCGTCCCTGGGCGGCGTCGAGAATCGCGCCGAGGTGCTGATCGTCCTCGGGACCGGGGTCGATGCACACCAGTGACGAACCGCCGAGCACGTACGTGTTGGTTCCGCGCCCGGTGAACACCGACGGGTTGGGTGCACGCACTCGCGTCGGCGGCGCGCTCACGATCGGTCCTGCTCGTTCTGGAGTGACAACCAGCGGGCGATGATCTCGGGTGTGATCTCTGTCTCCTCCAACGGGGTGGCGCCCAGCGTGCTGAGGATCGCATCGACGGACCCGAGCCGGGCGAACGTGTGGCACATCATCCGGGTGGGTGGCATGATCGCCGGCATCTCGAGCTCGAGCATCGACTCGGGCCGGTGCCAGCCACCCTCGACCGCCTCAGCGGCATGCACGTTCACCGCCTGGTCGTCGGAGGCACCCACTGCGAAGAAGCGCGTGTCGTAGCGGCGGCCCTCGCGCGGAGGGGTGATGAAGTGGCCGATGTAGACGAGCCGCTCGGGCGCCATCACGAGGTCATGTGCCGCGAGCGCCACGGTGATGCCGCCGCCGGCGAGCAGCTCCGAACGAGCGGCCTGGATGCGCGTGTCGAGGTCGCCGTCGGCGCGATCCTGCGCGGGACCGCCGATGAGGATGCCGACCTCCTCGAGCACCTCGCGAACCCCCGCAACCGCATACGCAGCGTCACCGGTGCCGTCGGCCACGTCAACCGCGCCGCCCGGAAACACGAACGCGCCCGCGGCGAAGCTGCTCCGGACCGGACGGCGGAGCATGCAAACCTCGACACCGCCGTCGACGTCGCGGAGCAGCGCCACCGTGCTGGCCGGGATGGGAGCCGCGGTGTCGGTCATCAACGCATGGTATTGGCGCGCCGTCCGAGCATGGCGCCGGCATGGAACGCGACACTATGGCGCGCCCATGTCATCTCATCTCGAAGTCGCGCTCGAGCTCGCCGACATTGCCGATGCGATCACGACGGCACGCTTCCGCGCACCGGACCTGCGCATCGACACCAAGGCGGACAGCACGCCGGTGACCGATGCCGACCGGACCACCGAACAGGCGCTTCGCGATGGGCTCGAGCGGTTGCGTCCCGGCCAGGAGATCGTCGGTGAGGAGTTTGGCGGGGAGGGGCAAGCCGAATGGCGGTGGATACTCGACCCCATCGATGGGACGGTGAACTACGCCAATGGTGTCCCGGTCTGGGCGACGCTGATCGCGCTCATGCGCGGGGACCGAGCCGTCTGCGGCGTGGTGTCGGCGCCTGCGCTTGGCCGGCGCTGGTGGGCGGCGACCGGCCAGGGGGCGTTCGCCGGTACGGGACAGCGCATCCACGTCTCACGGACGCCGACCCTCGAGGACGCCTACGTCTCGTGCACCGACGTCCGCGATTTCGCAACCCGGCGTGGCGAGCGAGGCTTTCGGACCCTGCTCGAGCGTGCCCGGGTGGTCAGGGCATTCGGTGATTTCTGGTCCCACATGCTCGTCGCCGAAGGCGTGATCGACGTGGCTCTCGAGGCCTGGGTGAACCCGTGGGATGTGGCCGCGAGCCAGGTGATCCTGGTCGAGGCGGGAGGGCGCTTCAGCGACTTCGATGGCGCCATGCGGATCGACTCGGGGAACGTGATCACCACCAACGGACTGCTCCATGACGAGTTGGTGGCTCTGATGGGAGATGGGACGGGAGCCTAAACGAGACTGAGTTTCATGTAGACTGCCGTCTCATGAGGTTTCCACGTCCGCGTCGCCTCTCGGACATGGCCTGCGTCATGGCGGCGGGGCTCGGTTTGATCGCGGTGATTAGCGCATGCGGCGCAACCAGCGGCCAGCCTGCAAAGGACACCATCGCGGTGGTGGCCGCTGAGAACCAGTACGGCGATGTCGCCGCGCAGATCGGTGGGAATGTGGTGTCCGTGACGTCTGTTGAGAGCAACCCGAACACCGATCCGCACAGCTATGAGGTCAGCCCAAGCATTGCGCAGCAGGTCGGAGCCGCCCTGGTGGTGATCCAGAACGGGGTCGGCTATGACAACTACATGACCAGGATCCTGTCGGCTTCATCGAACCCCTCTCGCAAGGTCATCAACGTGCAGCATCTGCTCGGGCTCCCGGACAGCACCCCCAACCCGCATCTTTGGTATGACCCGACGACCATGCCGGAGGTTGCCAATACCCTGGCCACCGACTACGCGGCGCTGAAGCCGGTCGATGCCTCGTACTTCACCGCGAATGCAACCCGATTCATCGCATCGCTCAACCCCTGGCTGCAGGCCGTCGCGAGCTTCAGGTCGCGGTACGCCGGGACGCCGGTGGCCACCACGGAACCGGTTGCGGACTACATGCTCCAGGCGGCGGGTGCCGACAACCTGACGCCCTTCAAGTTTCAGGCGGACATCATGAACGGGGTCGATCCCGCACCCCAGGATGTGTCGCTCGAGACCAGTTTGTTCACGCAGCACAGGGTCAAGGTGCTGGTCTATAACCAGCAGGTCACCGACACGCTGACGCAGACCTTCATCAGCGCCGCGCAGTCCGCGAAGATCCCGGTCATCGGGGTGTACGAGACGATGCCGACGCCCGGCTACAACTACCAGTCGTGGATGCTCGCGGAGGTCACTGCGCTGCAGAAGGCCGTCGCGGACGGCATCTCCACGCAGCACCTGTAGACGTGCAGGGACGCGCCGCCACCGGCTCGGACGAAATCCTCGCCGTCGACGGCATCAGCGTCACCCTGTCCGGGCGCGAGATTCTGCGTGACGTCACCTTCCACATCAACGCGGGTGAATTCACCGGGCTGATCGGGTCGAACGGTGCCGGTAAGACAACGCTGCTCCGGGTCATCCTCGGGCTCATCAGCCCGAGCGCCGGCACGGTGCGCGTTGAAGGCGGATTGCGGCGTCAGCCGCTGATCGGATACGTGCCCCAGCGGATCACGCTCGACCCGGACATGCCGTTGCGTGCCCGCGACCTGGTCGGCCTCGGCATCGACGGACAGCGGTTCGGACTGCCGTTGCCATCGTCCACCCGACGCAAGCAGGTCGACGCGATGCTCGAGGCGGTCGACGCTACGCGCTTTGCGGAGTCGCGCGTCGGCAACCTCTCCGGTGGCGAGCAGCAGCGGATCCTCATCGCCCATGCGCTGATCAGCCGTCCGCGCCTGCTGCTCCTCGACGAACCGCTCGCGAACCTGGACATCGGCAGCGAGCAGGAGGTGGTCGAGCTGCTGGCGCGAATCGCGAGGGAGCAGCGGATCGCCGTCCTCATCTCGACGCACGACATGAACCCACTGCTGCCCGTGATGGACCGCATCGTCTACATCGCGAACGGCCGCATTGCGACGGGGACGACCGCTGAAGTTGTCTCGAGCGAATCGCTCACCAGGCTCTACGGCGTGCACGTCGACGTCATCCACGTTCACGACCGCATTCTCGTGGTGGCGGGACGCCGCGAGGAGGCGCTCCAGCACGGTGACACCGAGTCGATCGTCGAGCTGATGTAGCCGTGCCCGGTTTCCTTTCGCCGCTCATCGAGCCAGGCTTCTTCTCCAACCTGCCGGTGCAGACCGCCCTCGTGGTGGGTGGAGTGGTCGCGGTCGTCTCCGGCATCGTGGGCACGTTCACGGTGATGCGCGGCCAGTCCTTCGCCGGTCACTCGCTGGCCGATATCGGCACTGCGGGCGGATCGGCGGCATTCGTGCTCGGGATCAGTCCGCTCTTCGGATTCGTCGCGATGAACCTGATGGCTGCGGGTGTGATGGAGTGGATCGGTATCCGGCGACCGCGGGGCCGCGACCTCGCGACCGGAATCGTGCTCGGTGCGGCCCTCGGGCTCGCGGCGCTGTTCCTCTACCTGGACACGACGGCGTCGAGCACCACCGGGGCGACGGTCAACGTGCTCTTCGGATCGATCTTCACCCTGCCCGCATCGATGGTCCCCTTCATCGCGATCTTCAGCGTCGTCGCCGCGGCAATCGTGCTGGTGATGTACAGGCCGCTGGTCCTCACCTCGATCAGCGCCGACCTGGCAATTGCACAGGGCATACGGGTGCGCCTGGTCGGGATCGGCTACCTGGTGGCGCTGGCGCTCGCGGTGTCGCTCTCCGCGGTGACCATCGGGGCGATCCTTTCGACGGCGCTGCTCATCGGACCCGCGGCCACGGCGCTGCGCATCACCAACCGGACGGGTCGCGCCGCGGTGATCGCGGCCGGCATCGGGGTCATCGCCACCTGGCTCGGCGTGCTCCTCGCCTATGACTCGTACTACTGGTTCCCAAACGGCGGCGGGTGGCCGGTGAGCTTCTTCGTGGTCACCCTGATCTTCCTGGTCTATCTCCTTTCCCAGCTTCGGTTTCGCGGACGCTTGGCGCCACAGCGCCGCTCGACCGCCGCGCAGGCAGGCTGATGTTCTCCGCATTGATGCTCAACGCATGGGGGTCGGCGTCGATCGTCGCCATCGTCGCCGGCGTGGTCGGATTCTTCATCGTGCTGCGCGGGTCGGCATTTGCCGCGCATGCGCTGCCCAACGGGGCCTTTGCCGGCGCGGCAGGCGCAAGCCTCATCGGCGTCGACGCGATCATCGGGCTCGCGGTCTTCTCGGTGCTCGGGGCGCTGACCATTGCCGGGCTCGGGCGGCGGGCTCGCCACGACGTCGCCACCGCGCTCGTGATCGTGGTGATGCTCGGCCTGGGATCGCTCTTCCTGTCGATGACCACCGAATATGCGCCGGAGATCTACTCGCTGCTGTTCGGCGAGGTGCTCGGGGTCAGCAGCAGTGAGCTCGTTCCCATCGCGCTGATCGGGGTCGTCTGCATCGCCGCCGTGTTCCTCGTCTATCGCCCGCTCCTGTTCTCGTCGGTGATGCCCGAGGTCGCCGAGGCGCGCGGCGTTGGCCGCGGGCGCATGGAAGTCGTGTTCCTGCTCGTGGTCGCGCTCACCACCACCATGGCGGTCCCGGTGGTGGGCGCACTGCTGATCTTCAGCCTGCTCATCAGCCCGGCGGCTGCCGCCCGGTCGTTCACCGACAGGCCGTTCACGGCGATGGGCCTGTCCGTTCTGATCGCACTGGGCACCGTATGGTCGGCCATCGCGCTTGCGTATCTGTCCAATCTTCCGATCGGCTTCTTCGTCGGCTCCATCGGTGCGGGCACCTATGCTGCCGGCAGGGGATGGGCCGGATGGAAGCGAAATCGCGGATCGTCACCCCGCATCGGGGCCGCGCGACCCCGGCCCGCCCAGGTGCAGACATCCTAGTGAGCGGAGGGGTCCCCTCCGCTCACTCCACCACGGCACCCCCACAGCGCGTCACGCGGGTAAGATCGGCCGGTGCCAGAGCGCCCCCGCGCCGAGCGTTCCCGTCCCTTCGGCCTGGCCGGTGCGCTTGTCCTCGCGGTGCTGGGGGCAGCCTGCGCCAGCGTCGCCGCCGCCGGGCCCGTGCCCTTCCGGGTGGGTGCGATCTTTCCCCTCGCGGGCAGCACGGCGCCCGACTCGACCGACGAGTATCTCGGCGCGACCCTGGCCGCGCAGATGGCAAATGCCGAAGGAGGCGTCGCCGGCCACCAGATCTCGCTCGATCTGCGCGACGTCGAGGATCAGGGCCAGATCCCGGCTGCGGTATCGAGCCTCCACGCCGATGGAGTTCCTGTCGTGATTGGCGCATACTCGTCGCAGCTCTCGATCCCCGCCGCCGCCGCGGTGTCGGCCGCGGGCATGGTGTACTGGGAGACCGGCGCGGTCGCCGACCGAGTGACCGGCCAGGGCTCGCCGCTGGTGTTCCGCGTCGGCGTGAACGGCGCAGAGCTCGGTGCCAATTCCGGGAAGTTCATGCTTGAGCAGCTGGTGCCGCGCATGGGGATTCCTGTCGGCAAGATCCGCGTGTCCTTCGTCACCGCGAACGACGACTACGGACACAGCGTCGCGGACGCGACGCGCACCGCGCTCGAGGCAGGCGGGATGCACATCAGCGACGAGTCCGTCTACAACCCGTACACACCCGACTGGACGCCGGTCATGCGCGCGCTCGCTGCGGAGAAGCCCGACATCCTGGTGCTGTCGTCGCACATCCAGGACGGCATCGCTTTCCGGCGCGCATTCCTCGCCGCCGGGCTCGGGGTGAAGGTATTCATGGGCACGACCATGGCGCAGTGCGACCAGGACTTCGGCAACGTCCTCGGCGCCGCCGCGGTCGGGGTGTTCGCATCGGATCGCCCCCAGGGCGACTTCAACCCGGGTGTCCTCGATCCGCAGGCTCGGGCGCTGTACGACCGCTTCGCCGCCCTCTGGAAGCAGCGCACCGGCGAGGCCGCGCCGGACGAGGAGGGGATTGCCGGGTTCACCGCGGCGTGGGTGCTCTTCGCGGATGTCCTCGGCCGGGCCGGGGATGACAGTGCGCAGGGCATCGCCGCTGCCGCACGATCCCTGGATCTTCCCAGCGGCAGCCTCCCCAACGGGGGCGGTGTGCTCTTCTCGTCCGCAGCCGGTCAGCTGGGACAGAACACCAGGGCGGCCGCGGTGGTGTGGCAGTGGCAGTCACCCCGCCACAGCGTGGTGGTCTGGCCGCCCGTCTACGCCACCGGGCAGGTCAAGCTCGCTGCCGCCTCGTGATTGGCTGAGGCAACATCGAGGCATACTCGGACCATGGAAACAGCGACATTCGGCGCAGGATGCTTCTGGGGCGTGGAATCGGTATACGAACAGGTCGACGGGGTCACTGCGACCAAGGTCGGCTACACGGGCGGCTTCACGCAGGCGCCGTCGTACGAGGACGTGTGCTCGCATCGAACGGGACATGCCGAGGCTGTCGACGTCACGTTTGATCCTGCGCGCGTGAGCTACGACACATTGCTCGACATCTTCTGGATGAACCACGACCCGACACAGCTCAACCGCCAGGGCCCCGATGTCGGCGACAACTACCGGTCGGTCATCTTCTTCCACTCGCCGGAGCAGGAGGCTGCAGCGGTCGCGTCAAAGAAGCGCCTCGAGGAGTCGGGCCGCTACCGGCGGCCGATCGTCACCGAGATAGTTCCTGCCGCGGAGTTCTGGGACGCCGAGGAGTACCACCAGAAGTACTTCAGCCGTCGCGGTATCGCGGCGACCTGCAACATCCCCGCTTAGGGCTCCGCACCGTCGCGGAGGACGGCGAGCACCGCGTTGCCGTAGCGCTCGAGCTTGGCCGGACCAACGCCCGGGATGGTTGCCAGCGCGCCGGCCGTCGCGGGGCGGCGCTGCGCGATCTCGGCGAGGGTGCGGTCGTGGAAGACCACGTACGGCGGCACTTCGGTGCTCCTCGCCACCTCGAGCCGCCAGCTCCGTAGGGCTTCGAACGTTGCCGACACCTCTGGTGTCATCACGAGCGCGGGCGCCGAGCCGCCCGCGGCCTTGCGACCGCCGGCAACGCGCACCGGCGGGGCGGTGCGGACATCGACGTCGATAGCTTCCTCACCGCGCAGCACCGCGCTGCCGCGTGGCGTGATGCCGAGCGTGGGTTTCTCGCCGTGGCCACGGCTGATGCATCCCAGCTCCACGAGGCGTTCGAGCAACTCGCGAATCCGTTCCAGCTCCCAGCCTCGGAGCGCGCCGAACTGCTGCAGCTCGGTGACCCACGACCGGGAGGACGTCCACGCATCGACGCCGCCGCGAAGGATCGAAGCGATGCGGACACCGCCGAGATGCCCGTCGAACCGTGCAACGCAGGCGAGCGCCGCGTCCACGTGTGCAGCCTCGACGGGCGCATACGTGGTGCGATTGCTGTCGAGGCAGTTGTCGCACGCCATGCAGGTTCGAGCCACGCCCTGCTCGCCGAAGTAGTCGGCGATGCGGGCGTGCCGGCAACCTCGCGTGCCGGCGTACTCCATCACCTGGTTGACGCGCGCGTAGGCGTTGGCCTTCAGCACCGTCTGCTCGTCGAAATCGACGGGCGCCCCGGTGAGCCGCCGGATGCTGCCATCGGCCTGGATGACCTCGGCGCGCCGGAGCAGGTCGAGCGCAGCGCGCGCACCGTTGACCGAGACGCCCCGGGCCTGCCAGTCGTCGATTGCGTCGCTCCCCTCGCGAAGCAACTCTCGGTAGACGGCGCGCACCACGTCGCGCTCGGGGTACGCCTGCTCGATGAAGAATTCCTGCAGCTGGCGGTCGGCCGGGCTGTAGAGCAGGATGCACTCGGACGGCTCGCCGTCACGTCCGGCGCGACCCGCCTGCTGGTAGTACTCCTCGAGGCTGCCGGGGAAGTCGTGATGGATCACCCGGCGGATGTCCGGGAAGTCGACTCCCATGCCGAATGCCGACGTGGCGACGATCGCCTGCAGACGGCCTGCGGCGAACCCCTCGTGCACGTCCTGCCTCGTGTCCCCGTCGACGGCACCGTGGTACGCGGCGACAGCGATGCCGGCGCCGGCGACCAGTTCCGTGACCTCGTCGGTGGTCCGTCTGCTCCCGCAGTACACGAGTGCGCGACCTCTGTCCGGTCCGACGAGGCGGAGCAGCGCGTCGCGCTTGTCGGCCGCCCCGCGGCAGCGGATGACCGACATGGTGAGGTTCTCGCGCACGAATCCCGTGACCCGCTCGACGGGGGCGCTGAGCCCGAGGCTCGATGCGATGTCGGCGCGAACGCGAGGCGTCGCCGTCGCTGTGAATGCGCCCACGGGCGGCCGGCGACAGGCGGTGATCGCATCGCCGAGGCGCCGGTAGTCGGGGCGAAAGTCATGGCCCCAGCTCGAGATGCAGTGCGCCTCATCGACGACGAATCGGTCGACCGTGAGCCTGCTCAGATTGTCGAGGAAGCCCGCGGCGCCGAGACGCTCCGGTGCGAGGTACAGGAACCGAAGCTCGCCGGCGGCGGCCGCTCGCAACGACTCGCTGCGGGTCGCGGCCGAAACCTGGCTGTGCAGGCACGCGGCGGGAACCCCAAGGGTGTTGAGCCGCGCCACCTGGTCGACCATGAGTGCGATCAAGGGCGAGACCACGATGGTGAGCCCGCCGCCGGCAATCCCGGGAACCCAGTAGGCGATGCTCTTCCCGGAGCCGGTCGGCGCCACGAAGAGCACGTCCGCGCGTGCCTCGGATGCGGCGACCACGTCGGCCTGTCCCGGCCGGAAGTCCGCAAATCCGAAGGTTTGCTCGAGGACCGCGCGAGCCCGAAGCGAGGGCTCGAGCGGCATCAGCTCGCTGACTTCTCCAGCTTGAGCGCGCAGGAGTTCATGCAGTAGCGCTGGCCGGTGGGCTCGGGTCCGTCCGGGAAGACGTGGCCGAGGTGCCCGCCGCACTTTGCGCACCGGATCTCGGTGCGCGGGATGAGCATGCTCCAGTCCCGATGCTCCTCGACCACCCCGTCGCCGAGCGGCTCGTAGAAGCTCGGCCAGCCAGTGCCCGAGTTGAACTTCGTGTCGGAGCTGAACAGCTCGGCGCCGCAGCCGGCGCAGGTGTAGACGCCCTTGTCGTCCACGTGGACGTACTGCCCGGTGAAGGGCCGCTCGGTGCTCGACTTGCGAAGCACGTTGTACTGCTCAGGCGTCAGACGCTGACGCCACTCGTCGTCGGTGAGGGTGACTTTCTCGTCCATGGTGTTCAGGTTTTACCCCGTTTGGCGGGACTCGACGCATACAGTGCCGCGGCCGCCGCGTGGCTCTCCGCGATGTGGCGGCGCAGCGACTCGGGTTCGAGCACCTCGACGTTCGGGCCCCAGCGCATCAGCCACGGGCGCATCTCGACCTCGCCGGCAACGTCGAGGCGCACCTCGATGCCGCCCCCGGGAAGATCGGTGCGCTTGGCGTGCGCCGGCCAGGGGCTCTCGTCGACCCACTGGCGTGCCTCGGGGGTGAAGCGCAGCACCACCCGGTCCCCACGGACTCCCTGCCAGATCGCCCATGAAGCTCCGAGCACGGTGTCGATGTCGAAGTCGTCGGGAACCGCGAAGCTCGACGGGAGCAGCCGCGCCGACCGGATTCGATCCAGCCGGAAGGACCGCACCTCGCGCGACACTGAATCGCGCGCGAAGACATAGATGTGCCGTCCTTCGGCGGTCGGCTGGATGAAGTAGGGGCGGAGATCGCGGCGCGTCTCGTTGCCCTTGGCGTCGACGTAACGCACCTCGATCTCCCGATGCGTCACGAACCCGTCGATGACGGTGCGTTCGACCTTGAGCCGCTCGGAGTCGGCAGGACGCCGCTCCGCCGCCGCCAGCGTCCGGCGGAGGTACTCGCTCACCAAGGGCACGCTCAGCGCCCGGGACAGATGGGCGAGCGCACCGACCAGCGCCGGGTCCTGCTCGGGGCGCACCTGCTGAAGGAGACGCACCGCCACCAGCAGGAGCGTCGCCTGGTAGTGGTCGAGCTGCAATGGTGGGAGCAGGCTGCCCTTGCCGATGCGCCAGCGACCGCCGGTTTCCTCGACGTCGATGCCGGCGTTGTCGCGCAGGGTCGCCACGTATCGCTGGACCGTGCGCGTGTTCACCTCGAGCTCCTCGGCAAGCTGCCGCGTGGTCAGCCCGACCTCGGTCTCGCAGAGGCGAGCGAACAGCTTGATGACTCGAAGCTCCTTCTCTCCCTTCTCGTAGACGGCTGGCACGCCAATGAGCCTAGCGTGTCGTCTGGGATTCCGAGTCGAGGGCGAGCGCGTAGCCGAGGAGAAGCGGCCCTCCTTCTCTCTGCTGCGTCCCGGTGGGTACGAAGCCGAGGTCTCTGTAAAGCTGCCGGGCGCCGGTCATGTTCGAATCGGTATCCAGCGTCATCACGAGCTTGCCTTGGCGGCGAGCGGTGTCGATGCAGGCGAGCATCAGGCGCCGGGCGATCCCGCGGCCGCGATGCTCCGGGCTGACGCCGAGCATGCGGACATGTGCCTCGTCGTCTGCAAGTGGCTCGCTTGGTGCGGGACCGATCCGCGATTCGAGCTCGAGGGTGACCGAGCCGGCGATGACGCCGCGGTCGACGGCCACCAGCACGATCGCCCGCTCGGCGCGGCTCTCGACGTCCGCGATCCGCGCCAGGTAGGGCTCCCAGCCGGGTTTGTCGGGTGTCCAGTACTCGCGAAACGCGCTCGCGGTGGCCGCCCCGACAGCCGTGCTCTCGGAAGCGAGGAGCGGTCGGATCTCGATCTCGTCGGCCACGACCAAAACCGTACGCGACAGCCACCTGTCGCCGCCCCGGCGCATCGTCGGCCCATGGACACGCAGACATCCGGTGCGGAGGACCGCGGGATCCCAGCCGATGGCCCCTACCTCCGGCGCGCGCAGGCGCTGGTTGCCGCTCGCGCGGAGCTTTTCGTCGCAGGTCCGGCGCGGTCGGTGCGGCTCACCGGCATCGCCGGCCCGACGAGCGACCGAACCGTCACGCTGACGCGCCAGGGGCGGCAGCTGGCACTGCCCCTGCCGCGCGAACGAACCTGGCGGCGAGCCACGATGGTGCGCTGATGCGATTCCTCCAGGACGGCTGTCCGGTCTACACGGCCACGGATCTCTGCGACTACCTCGCCTGCGGTCACCTTGTCGCGCTCAAGCGACGTGTCGCGGCCGGCGAGGCGATCCCGAGCGACCGATCTGCGCTGAGCGAGGTGCTCGCGAATCTCGGCGCCGGGCACGAGCAGCGCCATCTCGAGAGCCTCCGAGCTCGCGGCCTGCGCGTCAGGGCGTTCGAGGACGAGCGCGACCGGTACGCGAGCGCCGCCGGCGAGCTGCGCGCTCTCGAGGCGGAGACGGTCACGGCGATGGAGGAGGGGTACGACATCATCTATCAGCCGACGTTCTTCGACGGTCGCTGGATGGGCCGCGCCGACTTTCTGCTTCGGGTGGACACGCCCAGCGCTCGATGGGACTGGAGCTACGAGGCGGCCGACGCGAAGCTTGCCCGCCGAGTCCGTTCCGAGGCGATCCTCCAGCTCTGCGAGTACTCGGCGCACCTCGAGCGGCTCCAGGGAACCGCGCCTGCCCGGATGCACGTGGTCCTTGGCGACGGCACCGAGCATCCGTATCGCGTTGACGAGTTCTCCGCGTACCACGCAACCGTGAAACGTGATTTCGAACTGGCCATGCTCGTCGACGCGGCGACCACGTATCCAGACCCTGTCGAGCATTGCAACACCTGCGGTTTCGCCGCGCGCTGCGCCGCGCAGCGAAAGCGCGACGATCACCTCTCGCAGGTCGCCCGCATGCGCTCCGGTCAGGTGCTCGCATTGAAGTCGGCTGGAATCACCACCATGACGGCGCTCGCGGAGTCTTCCCCCGACGCCGATCTGCCCGCACGCATGAGCATCACGAGCTTCCGAGACCTCCACGCGCAGGCGGCATTGCAGCACCGGGGTCCGCACGCCGACGGTGTCCCGCGACACGAATTGCTCGATGCCTGGGAGGTTGGGCACGGTCTGTGCGCGCTGCCGAGCCCATCACCGGGCGATCTCTTTTTCGACATGGAGGG
>CABEDX010000105.1_pt1 | contig 30970 bp, 30 predicted proteins | sample 3132991 | NCBI WGS metagenome assembly CABEDX01 (sample SAMEA5534332, study PRJEB31848) | metagenome | biome: tundra; feature: field; material: soil | place: USA | collected 2013-05 | depth 0.15 m
AAGTTCCGACCCGCACGAATGGCGTAACGAGATGGGCGCTGTCTCGGCCACGTACTCGGCGAAACTGAAGTACCTGTGAAGATACAGGTTACCCGCAGCAGGACGGAAAGACCCCGTGGAGCTTTACTATAACTTGCCACTGAAATGGGGTCCAGCATGTAGAGGATAGCTGGGAGACTGTGAAGTCGGGCCGCTAGGTTCGGTGGAGTCAACCTTGGAATACCAGCCTTGCTGGATTTTATTTCTAACCGGCGCCGTTATCCGGTGTCGGGACCGTGGCAGGCGGGTAGTTTGACTGGGGCGGTCGCCTCCCAAACGGTAACGGAGGCGCCCAAAGGTTCCCTCAGCCTGGATGGAAATCAGGCCTTGGCGTGTAATGGCGTAAGGGAGCTTGACTGTGAGGCCGACAAGCCGAGCAGGGACGAAAGTCGGGCATAGTGATCCGACGGCTCTGAATGGAAAGGCCGTCGCTCAACGGATAAAAGCTACCCCGGGGATAACAGGCTGATCTTGCCCAAGAGTTCACATCGACGGCAAGGTTTGGCACCTCGATGTCGGCTCGTCGCATCCTGGGGCTGGAGTAGGTCCCAAGGGTTGGGCTGTTCGCCCATTAAAGCGGTACGCGAGCTGGGTTTAGAACGTCGTGAGACAGTTCGGATCGTATCCGCTGTGGGCGCAGGAGATTTGAGGAGAGCTGACCTTAGTACGAGAGGACCGGGTTGGACGGACCGCTAGTGCACCAGTTGTTCTGCCAAGAGCATCGCTGGGTAGCCATGTCCGGATGGGATAAGCGCTGAAAGCATCTAAGTGCGAAGCCCACTCCAAGATAAGATCTCCCACCGGATAACCGGGTAAGACCCCAGAGAGACCATCTGGTTGATAGGCCGCGGGTGTAAGAGAGGTGACTCTTTGAGCTGAGCGGTACTAATCGGTCGAGGGCTTGACCTCCTATCCCACTTTTCAGCGACTAGTGGGATGGCGCCAATGGTGGCGTCGCAGGAAAGTGCAACGCCTGGCAGAGCGCTCGAGTAGCGCACTAGGATTCTCCGACGGACAGCGCAGGCGCTTCCGTGGACCAGACTCGCATTCTCACTCGTCATGAGAGAGATATCCGGTGATCATAGCGGTGGGGAAACACCTGTTCCCATCCCGAACACAGCAGTTAAGCCCACCAGCGCCGATGGTACTGCCCTGGCAACGGGGTGGGAGAGTAGGTCGTTGCCGGGTATCTCTCTTTTGTTCTCTGACCTTCCGGGACGATCTTGTATTCGAATCTGAGTAGATAACAGCTAGCGCTCGCGGCGTTGCGGACCCCCGCTCGCGCGACCATACTGGGGCCGACGCAGGTGCCGTCAAGCGACGGAGGTGGGGCGGCGCGGAGGCGAGTTGCCATGAGACATCCAAGGACGACACCGAGGAAATTCCTCGGTCGTCGCGTGGGCAAGGCGGTTGGGCTGTCATCCCTCGTGGCAACGGCCCTCGCAGTTGCGGCTTCGACCCCGACTGCTGTTCACGCCGGTCCGGACTCATGGGGGACCCCGGCCGGGGTCCCGTCGGCCAAGACTTACGGACCGCCAGCTCTCGCTGTCTACAACGGGCTCCTTTATGCGGCCTGGGGCGGCGAGGCTGGTCCGGCCGGAATCTGGTACTCGGCGTACACCGGCACAAGTTGGACGACTGAGGCGAAGGTGCCGTCGGCGCTCTCTCCGCCCTATGTCGGCCCCGCACTTGCCGTCTTCAACGGTGACCTGTATGCGTTCTGGGAAGGAGCCTCGACCCCATCTGGAGTTTGGTACTCGGCATACAACGGAACGACGTGGTCTCCGCAGGCGAAGGTGCCGTCGGCGCTGACCCAGTCCGTGTACTCATCGAACCTGACAGTCGCCGTGTACCTTGGCAAGCTCTATGTTGCCTGGATGGGCCAGAACTCAGGGCGCAACATCTGGTACTCGGCGTTCAACGGGACGACCTGGATGGCTCAACACGAGGCTCCGCATAAGGCAAGAGGCAATCCAGCGCTCGCGGTGTACGCAGGCAAGCTATACCTGTCCTGGTTGTACTGTCTGGACTGCAAGGTCTCCTACGAGACATATAACGGCACCTCATGGACGAGCTCCGCGACGATTCCTTCGAGCGCGTTTGCCGGACCCGCGCTCGCGACGTACGGCGGCGATCTGTACGCCGCCTGGACGACGTATCCGAGCGGCGATGTCACCTATGCGCCATTCAACGGTTCAAGCTGGCAGGCTGCGGTATCGATCCCGGCGGCATCCGCTAATACGGCATGTGGGGGAACCTCGCTCGCGGCGTATCTCGGGTCGCTGTACGCCGCTTGGAGTCCGGTCGGTGGATGCGGCGGCGGGGTCGACTATTCTGCGGGTCCCTGAGCGACGCCTTGAGGTGCGGGTGAAGCTGGTTTCGAAACCGACGCTCCAGAAACTCAGAGGGTAATTAGCGGTAGGACGCTCCGGGCATCGGAGATGTGATTACCGGCCGTGCACCCACCATGGCTACTACCCGGCACTGGCGTCAATTTGGGCGCAGGCATCCGCTGAGATACCGATGCCTACGATCGTGTTATAGATCGCGACGTGGTACTGGGCCCCATTCTTGGTGACTTCGGTTTGGCAGATAAGCAGCCCTTTGTGCTGGTCCCGTTCCACAATCTGGGCACCTCCGCCAGCAACGGTGTTCGACACGCCTTTCTCGAAGGACGCGATGTTGTCTGGGCTTCCTGTGACGACGAGCGAGAAGGCTGCTCCATTTTCGCCGGAAGCCTGCAACGTGTCGGTCTTTTCGCCGCAAGCGACGAGGATGAGTGCCGCGAGAGCGGCACATGCAAGGAGCCGGACTGCCCGGAACATGTTGGGCGCGTCGCTCACGGTCAGAATTCTACCCAGCTCACAACGCAAAAACACCCGCATGTGGCTTCCAAAGATCGAGCCGCAGAGCTCCCGTGCGTCCCGAGAGCGACTGGTGCGTCACGACGACCTCCAGCTGGGCGCCGGCCGAACTGACCGTGCCTGACTTGAGATCAACCGAGGATGGCGCTGGCCAACTTTCTCAGCGCTAAGCGAGTGCCCCACCTATCCGCGTGAACTCGGCTGCCATACTTGACACCTGACACCGATTCGAGCTCGTCGCCTGCTCTGCGCCATCGTGGTGGCTTGCACGACCGCGACAGTGGAGATCGCGCTAATGAGGTCTTGGTCACCGCCGCCGGCGCTCCGGGCAGTGTCCCAACCCTGGCTCATCCCATCGGCATCCGGCGGGTCGCTCCGGCCACCGCGCATTCCGCCAGGTTTCTTCTGGCCAGATCGGTCCCCAACGCCAGACGCGTTGCCCGCACCTCACCCAAAATCCTGACGCAGCCGGCGACGGACCCCGCTGGCATACTTGAGGCATGACGCCCGCTGTCGCGCGTCGGCTGTTGTATGGGATCGTGGTCGCGTGCCTGGTAGTGACCGGAGGCACGGTGCTGCTCAGACCCGCGCCGCCGCGCGTGACCGCGCCCCAGTACCCGGTCGTAATCCCAGCGCGACTACCGTTTGAGGTTCCCGAGATAGGAGCGTCGCCGAGGTTCGTCACCGTGCCCGTGGACAGCGGGATCACGCAGTCTGAACAAATTGTCGTGGTGCCTATGCACGGACTGCCCGGGCAGGTCGGAGCAAGCCCGTAGGGCCTCGCAGCCAAGGGGCGGTCCTCAATCCCTCAACCGCCAGCCGCTCCCAGTAAACGCGGTCTATCGTCGCCGGCGCGGCCAATCTCCCCCAATGGGACGCCGTGTCACGCGACTGCGAACGTTTGTCGACAGAGGGGCAGTCGAGCCAGGGAGAGAGGATCATGCCCGCGCATGGACCTCTTGCAGCGCGGACACGCGGGCCGGAGCCCGCTCAGATGGGGAGCTGCATCGATCGTCGCCATAGCGGCGCTGACCCTGGCGGCCTGCGGTGGTGGCGGCGGGACGGGCAGCTCGAGCATTCCAGCGACTGCGGCGCCGGCGCCGACGCCCCTGCCACCGGCGGGCGGTCAGTTCACCGAGACCGGCGCCATCCCGTTGGGGACGGCCGTCACCGCAGCCCTGGTGACCTGCTCCTTCCCCTCGCTCAACGGTCCTGAGATCACGATGCGGGTCTCGACCGCCGACCAGTCGATGGGGGGCTTCATCACGCTGACCTCGAGCAGGGTGTACCTGCGCATCGGCGCGGGCTCGGGCGCCACCTACACGCAGCGGAACTTCTCGGGCCCGGGGGTGACCAGCTTCGACGCGACCAGGGGCGCGACGTTCAATGCGCAGCTCACCGACGACACGCCCAGCGGCCAGAACAAGGGCACCATCGGCGTGATCACCGCGATCTCCGGGTCGGTGTCCTGCGGCACCAAGAAGCCGGGGAGCGGCACCATCACCATCACCGGGAACAGCACCGGCGGCGCGATCAGCGGCCCGCTGATGTCCATGCTCGTCAGCTGCCCGTCCGGACAGGCCTTCTCACTCATCAACGGGTTGACCCAGGTCGCCTCGGCGCCGGCCTCGGTGGAAATCGGTGGCGGCAGCGGCGAGGTCTACTTCGCGTCGATCTCGACGAGCACGACGAGCTTCTTCTTCACCTCGTCGGCCGCCCACCTCTACACCCTGGGCAACGGCCACGTCATCTGGAACCACGCTGTGCTGACGCAGACCGGCACCGGCGGCGCCGGACACACAGTCACCGTCACCGGCGACGCGACCTGCGGCACCTGAGCCCTTCGACGCGATCGGCGGCGGCCGTCATTGACCCCGTATCCCGTAGGCGTTTGGTGGGATCGAATGGAGGAGGATCCAGGCGTGGATCACGACCGGTTCAACGACCTGCTCGGCGAGGTCGGCGCTGCCGGCCTCATCGACCTCGCACAGCGCTATTCGTACGTCCTTCCCGACGATCGTGCACTGGCAGCCCTCGCCCGCCTCGGCCCCCTGGTCGAGGTGGGAGCGGGGACCGGGTACTGGGCATCTCGTCTGCGCGCACGCGGCGTCGACATCGTCGCCATCGATCAGGCGCCGCCGGACGGAGAACGCTTGAACCGGTACCACGCGAGGACGGTGACCTGGACCGAGGTCATCGCCGGAGAGCAGACGATGCTCACGAGGTATTCGGATCGGGCACTGCTCCTCTGCTGGCCGCCATTCTTTTCAAGTCTGGGAGAGTGCCTGGCTTACTACACCGGCAATGTGGTCGCCGTGGTCGGGGACGGGGGGCATCGAACAGCCCGGCTCCGTGGCCTCAACGAGGCGTTCACGCTGAGGGCGGTCTTCCCGGTGCGCGCCCTCGAGCCGATGCGCGATATCGCTGCAACGCTGAGTATCTGGCGCCGCACCGTGCGGTAACGCGCCGGCCGTTTCGGCTATCGCTCAGGCGTCGCCCTGCCGCCGCCGGCGAGCGAGAACCCCAGTGTGAGCGCCGCGATCGCGGCAATGATCAGCGGCCAGTACCCACCGATCGCGGACTCGAGGTCCGCGGCGGCCTCGTGCGGTCCGCGCATCAGGCTCACCAGCTTCGCGATGGCCACCGCCGCGATGAGCACGATCGTGACTGCGATGACGAAGGAGATGACGATTCGCGTGACTGCCCGTGGCATACGACGGCCGAGGGTAACACGCGGCCTGCGCCGTCACCCGTGCACCGATGATGTCAGCGCGAAGCGCCGGTGAGCTCTCGCGGCTTCCGTTCGTCGGCGTCGCTCGGGGAGCGAGGTTCGAGGTCGGCGAGCAGGCGCACCCAGACCGACGGGTCTGCCGGTGGAGGGGTCGGCGTCGGGTCAGGGTCCGGGCCCCGGTCACCGCGATCGTCGGGCGGCGAGACGGCGGGCATCATGCAGGCAATGAACAGGCCGGCCATGACCAGTCCTTCGAAGATCGCGATAGGAAGGAACTCCACGATCGGCACCCCGCTCAGGACTCCGGCGACCACAAGGATCGTGAAGCAGAGAAGCAGCGCCGCCGCGGGCAGGCCCCAGCTGTACATGCGGTTGCCTCGGTGCGCGCTGTCGAGCTCCCGCTCGAGGCCATGGAGCCGGCGGGACATCCGCGCCCAGATCAGCCCGATGTGGTGTGGCATCGCCATCCTCAGTGAACTGCTCCGTCCAGCATCGCACACGGGGCGAGTCGAATTCAGCGCTCTTGGCCGGGTGGCCGCGCCATCCGCCTGTAGAATGGCTGAGCCGTGCTGGCCTCAGCGCCGTGCCGGCTTCCGTGCCGAGGTGGTGGAATTGGTAGACACGCTAGCTTGAGGGGCTAGTGAGGGCAACCTTGTAAGGGTTCGAGTCCCTTCCTCGGCACCACCGGACAAGCCCGCGCGTCGGGCTAGGTGAAGCTGATCCCACGCGTCGTGTGGTAGGCGGGAGGTGAGGGTGACCTACCAACCATCCTAGAGAGAATCTCGGCCTGCCAATCCGAACGGCGTCCGTTCCCCGGTCCTGGAGCGCGGGGCGGTGACATAGTTGGCCGATGGTGGCAGGCATCCTGGGTGGTTCTGGCACCCACATCGTCCAAATCATCATTGGCATCGTGGTGGCGGCGGCGCTCATCGGCTACTTCCTGTTGCGCGTCGGGAGTCCACGCGGCGGCGGTGACGTCCGTGCCGTTTCAACGGCTGTCAGCCAACATGACCGCGACAGCGACCACGCAGACGTGGGAGCTATGAGCGACGCAACAGTTCGGTTGGCTCGGACGTGGAGTGGGATCGGTATTGGTGCGAAGAGTGAGCAATGGAACATTGCGATCGACGGCTTCGTGGTGGGGTCAATCGCCAACAGGGAGACAGTCGAGGTTGCTGTAGAGCCCGGGCACCGTACTTTGCGGCTCGGGTCGGGCAGGCACCGCAGCGCGGAGCGTTCGTTCGACGTTTCGCAGGGCGAGGTCGTCACCTTCAGTTGCAACGGTCCGAGATTCTGGCCACAGTTCCTGGCGGCGCTCGTCAAGCCCGATCTTTGGATCACGCTGCGGCGAGAGTGAAACTAATGCGCTACACCCCCGCGGCTACCCTGCAAGTTCCCTACCTCAAGCTCCATCAGTTCGCCTACCGTCACTCGGGAGGACTCATCGGCTCGCGGATGCTCGCCGGCCGAGCCTTGCTCCTGACGACCACAGGGCGCAGGAGCGGTGAACCGCGAACCACCGCGCTCATATACCTGAAGATGGCGAACGGTTGGTCGTGGTGGCCTCCAACGGAGGGAGTGATCACTCGCCCTCACGCGCGAGATTCCTGTCGTGCTGCTGGAACGACATACGGGAGAGTCGTAGGAGTCGATACTCCGTCCTCGGCACCACTCATTCGAGTTCAAAAATGGATCGGAGACGAAGTCGTCAAATGGCAGTGGGTGACCCCGACTCATACAACCAACTCCTGGATCGCATCACGGCCGCCACTCCGTCGGCTGCTGCAGCAGTACGCAATACCCGGCGCGAGATCCCCGTCGTGGTGCTTGGATCTCCGTGCCCGACTACCCTAGTTGAGGGACGGCTTCTCTTGACGCGAGATCTCGACAGGCGTGAGCCGATGCCCGCAGTCAGCGCACCTCGCGATGGGCCGCGGCGGAGGCTCGCTGCGGACGGACTCCTCTGGAAAGCTGAGCAGGACGACTCGCTTCGATGCACAGCGCGGGCAAATGATCATGCGGCCCGGAACAACCCCCCAGGTTCGAGCTATGTGATTCCGTTGGCCTTAGCGTCACCCAAACGGCGCCGCGTGGCCAGGGTCTCTTCGTCCTAGGCCCTTCGCGGACGCGCTCACCTTCCGAGCCGGAGCGAAGCGTGCGCGGCATCTCAAACCGGCTCGCACTTCCTGCACGAGGTACCTACGGTTGCCGCACCCTGAACTTCGCCACAGTCTCGGCCGCAGGGCAGATTCCGATCGAGCGCCCGCAGGCGCCAAAATCACACATTCGGCACAAGGCACCGCCGGCGGGAGTCACTCCAGCATTTCGCTGCTCGAGGCGCTCTTCCGTGATGCCCGCCACCAACCGCTCGCAGAGGGGGGCGAGCGTCGCGCGCTCGCTAGCGGTGAGGTGCTCCAGGACCCTGCTGACGACACGTTCTCGGGCCGCTCGAACCTGGTGCGCCAATCTGACGCCGCGAGTTGTGAGAGTGATCGAGCGCGACCGAGCGTCGACGCTGGATCCTCTGGTGGCAAGTTCCTCGGCGACGAGGCGATCCACAACGCGCACCGCGCCCGAGTGGGTCAGCCCGACAACCTGACTGAGAGTTCGTACCGATCCGCTGGGCACGAAGTCCAGCAGCGCAACCAGCGCGGCCGAGGCGACGCCGTCCAAACCAGCGGCCACTGCGGTGGACTCGTATATCCCATCGCTGATGCCTATCGACAGCGCGCCGAGCAGGTTCGCAAGGCGCGGATCGCGGCGACGCTTCACGACTTGACGTGGGGTGTCCATGCCATTATATGATCCAATCATATATCGGACCCAAGCCTCGCGTGTGTGAGCCCGCACAGGCTCCAATCAAGGAGGAGAGACCGTGACGTCTTCGTTCGTCGCCGAGAAACAGATCACCATCAACACCCCGGCCGCTGCAGTGTGGGAGGCGCTGACCGATCCGGCGAAGGTCAAGCAGTACATGTTCGGCACCGACATGCAGACGGACTGGAACGTGGGGAGCCCGATTGCATGGACGGGCGAATGGAAGGGCGAAACGTACGAGGATAAAGGCGAAGTACTGGCTGTCGAACCGCACAAGCTCTTGCAGATGACCCACTGGAGCCCGATGGGTGGTACCGAGGACAAGCCCGAGAACTATCACACGGTCACGTATCAGCTGGCCGAGCGTGACGCCAAGACGATCCTCACTGTCAGGCAGGACAACAACGCGAGTCAGGAAGAGGCGGACAGCATGGCCGAGAACAACTGGGGCCCGGTCCTCGAAGGCATCAAGAAGGTCGCCGAAGAGTAGACGTGCGGTGAGCAGCCGCTCTCAGCCGGTACGGCACCCGCCGGACTTGCCGGTCAGCAATGACTGGGTCTAGGTCGGAGCGTTTTGGTGCGCGGCCGGCGGCGCCGGTGCCGCCGTCAGTGCGTCGGCGGCCTCTTTGGTGACCGGTCGCGCAGTTGCCACGCGAGCGAGAGCGAGATGAATGCCCCAACCGCGGTCATGACCGCCGTGAGCACCAGGAAGTACCGCGTGGTCGTGTCCATTGTTGCCCCCCTGTAATTGCGCCTCACCGAACAATAAACAACCAGGGGTGGGTTTGTGGAGGGTCCCAGCTCGTCAGGACCCGGAGGCTTTGGGCCCCGTGACCAGGCGTTCTCGATCGAATAGTCCGGAGATGCTTCGGAGGGCGGCATTGGTCTCGTTCGTGATCATGGCCCATCCGCGGGACACGCCCGCGTCGCGTCGCCAGGGAGCGCCGTCAAGGTTTCGGACCCAAGCCTTAACCTACCAACCGTGCTTGCACGCGCCGGTCCGAGTCGGTGAGCGTGATTGGGGACGCGGCTTCGAACCTCGGAGCCGCGCGCGCCCAGATGGGGTTGTCGCTCGGCTGGCACATCGTGTTCGCGTGCCTCGGCGTGGGTTTCCCTGCACTGATCCTCATCGCTGAGTGGCGAGGCATCCACGGCGATGCCGATGCCATGCGCCTGGCACGGACATGGGCCAAGGTCGCGGGCGTGCTGTTCGCAGTGGGCGCCGTCTCGGGCACGATCCTCTCCTTTGAGATGGGCCTCCTCTGGCCGCGACTCATGGGCGAGTTCGGCGCTGTGTTCGGGCTGCCCTTCGCGCTCGAGGGCTTCGCATTCTTCATCGAGGCGATCTTCCTCGGGATCTACCTGCACGCCTGGGATCGGCTGAGCCCGATGCGACATCTCGCCACCGGAATACCCGTCGCCATCGCCGGCGTTGCCTCGGCATTCTTCGTGGTCACGGCCAACTCATGGATGAATGACCCGCAGGGATTTACGATGGTCGACGGCCGGGTCACCGATCCGCAGCCACTGGTCGCCATGTTCAACAAGGCGACGCCGGTCGAGACCATCCACATGATCCTGGCGGCGTTCATGGTCACCGGCTTCCTGGTCGCAAGCGTCTACGCGGCCGGGAGGTTGCGCGGACGGAGCGACCGCTATCACCGTGTCGGATTGATCCTGCCTCTGATCGTCGCAACCGTGATCACGCCGGCACAGATCGTGGTCGGGGACATCGCGGCGCGCGAGGTCGCCGACAACCAGCCCATCAAGCTCGCCGCCATGGAGGGCATCGGTGCGACCGAGGTGGGGGCCGGCGAGCACATCGGCGGGATCTTCGTCAACGGGCAACTCCAGTTCGCGATCGTGCTGCCGCATGTGCTCGCATTCCTCGCCAAGGGAGATCCGAATGCGACGGTGGTCGGCCTCGACAGCGTCCCCGCGGCGGATCGGCCCGAGGCGGTCACGCTCATCCACCTCGCGTTCGACACCATGGTCGGGATCGGGTTTCTGTTGCTCGGCCTCGGAGTCTGGATGCTGGTTCGCTGGATCAGGCGGCGTGGACCGCCGACGTCGCCCTGGTTCCTGCGCGCCGCACTCGTCGCCGGACCGGGGGCAGTCGTGGCGATGGAATGCGGCTGGATCACCACCGAGGTGGGGCGCCAACCCTGGATCGTCTACAACGTCATGCGCACCTCGGACGCCGTCAACCCTGCGCCCGGTCTGTACTGGGGCCTCGTCGTGCTGCTCATCGTCTACAGCACGCTGACCGCCGTCACGTTGTTCGTCCTGCGCCGGATCAAGTACGCGAATGTGAGCCTGTAGGAAACAGCATGCTCGCGAACATAGTGCTCGGCTTTCTGTGGGGCGGCATCACGGCGTACGTGCTGCTCGCGGGTGCCGATTTTGGCGCAGGGTTCTGGGATCTCCTCGCCGGCACGGCGACGGCCGGTGCGGACAAGCGCCGTCGCATCGCTGAGTCGATCGGTCCCGTCTGGGAGGCGAACCACGTCTGGCTCATCTTCGCGCTGGTGGTGGCGTGGACCGGCTTCCCGTCGGTGTTCGCGGCGATCGCCTCGACGTTGTACATCCCGCTCACGGCGGTTGCGATCGGCATCATCCTTCGCGGCTCTGCGTTCGCCTTCCGCGGCGCCGTGACCGAGCTGTCGTTGCAGCGCGCCTTCGGGGCTGCGTTCGCCGCGTCGTCAGTGGTGACACCGTTCTTCCTCGGGACTGTCGCGGGGGCAATCGCGTCGGGCCGCGTCCCGTCCGGGATCGCTCAAGGCAACGTCATCACCAGCTGGCTCAACCCCACGTCGATTCTCGGCGGATCACTTGCGGTCGAAGTGTCCGCCTATCTCGCCGCTGTCTACCTCACGCGAGACTGCGAGCGCGACAAGGAATGGGGGCTCGCCCTCTACTTCCGCCGGCGCGCGCTCGTCATGGGAGTCATCACCGGGATCACGGCCTTGCTCGGGATCCTCGTCCTGCACTCGGATGCCCCGCGCCTCTTCACCGGCCTCACGCAGCGCGGTCTGCCACTGGTTCTGGCCAGCGTCGTGTTCGGAGGCCTGTCCCTGATACTGCTTGTGATGCAACGTTTTGTCGCTGTTCGGTTCACCGCCGCGCTCGCGGTCGTCGCGGTGCTCTGGGCGTGGGGTGTCGGGCAGTATCCGGACGTTCTCCCCGGGGTGCTGACGGTGAGCTCGGCTGCGGCCCCGGATCAGACTCTTCGCTTCCTGGTGGTGTCGCTCTCCATCGGCTCGGCGCTGCTTATTCCCTCGCTGGTGCTGCTCTACTCACTGTTCCAGTCGGCCCCGGCAAAGCCGTCGCAGCTGTCGAGCCGGTAGGCGAGGCGCAGCGTGTTCAAGCATCACCAGGAGCACAAGGCGTACGAGGAGTACCAGGCCAACCTCGCGGCGTGGCAGCAGCAGCGCGATGCGCACGCGAACCTGGCGACTGTCGCCGAGACATACGCGGGCGAATCGTCGCCGGACATCATGCTGAAGCCGGGGGAGGCGGTCTACGCCACGGTCACCAACGTTGCGCTTGTGGAGGACCGGCGGGGTGCCGGGGAATGGAAGGGTCGCTCGCAGGGATTCTCGATCCCGATTGGGAGCATCGACGGTCGCTCGATCCGATACCGCGTGGGGAGCTCGAGGGGTCACTTGCAGCAGGGTGCCCCGACGCCGACGGCCATCGACGTTGGGACGGCGTTTATCACCAACCAGCGGATGGTCTTCCAGGGAGGCAAGCAGACGCGCGAGTGCCTTTTTGCCAAGCTCGTCGGATTCCAGCACGATGACGCCGCCGGACAAACCGTCTTCTCGGTGTCCAACCGGCAGAAGCCGACCTGCATTCACTACGGGCCGGACCTGTCCGACTGGTTCGACTTCCGCCTCGACCTTGCAGTCGCGCACTACCGCGGCACGGTCGCGGCGATGGTCGAAGAGCTGAAGGCGGACCTGGCGGCGCTCGAGGCGAGCATGCCCGTCCCGCCGCCGCCACCGACCGACTGACAGCGGCGTGGCCGCGAACGTCATGATCGGGTGACCGTGACCGGAGCTCCTGTGAACCGTGATCCCATCGAGCCGTTGATGCGAACGCTCCTGACTGAGGTGGGCGAGGATCCGACACGCCCCGGGCTGGTGCAGACCCCTACGCGGGTGGCCAGCACCTTCCGTTTTCTGCTCGGCGGCTACACGCTCAACCTGAGGGATCTCGTCAACGGCGCCATCTTTGAAGAGCCGTACTCGGAGATGGTGCTGGTCCGCGACATCGAGGTGTACAGCCTCTGCGAGCACCACATGCTGCCCTTTTTCGGCAAGGCCCACGTCGCCTACCTCCCCAACGGACGCATCATTGGACTGAGCAAGATTCCGCGCATCGTCGACATGTTCGCCCGCCGCCTGCAGGTTCAGGAGCGGCTCACCACCCAGATCGGGGATGCGCTGCAGGAGGTCCTCGAGCCCGGGGGGGTCGGCGTGATCATCGAGGCGATCCACCTGTGCATGGCCATGCGCGGTGTCGAGAAACAGAACAGCTCCGCCGTGACCTCGTCATTGACCGGCAGCTTCCGCGACGACGACAAGTCGCGCAATGAATTCCTGAGCCTGACCGGTCACCGCCAGCGGGCCTAGCCTGCGCCGACGGTGACCACCTCGAGCCACACGAGCAGGACGCCGACGCCGAACATCACAGTCCCGAGCGCCACATGTCCCCAGTGGATCGGCCGCCGTCCTCGACGCGTACCGATCAGTCGCGTGTAGATCGACAGCCCGATGATGCCGAGGCCACCGGCAACCAGCATGGTCGCGGGCACGCCGATGAAGGCGCCGAGAACCCCGTTCATTCGGGCAGCCTACGTGGTTGACGGCCGCCGACGTGCTCGCCCGTACCATGGACCCATGCCCATTCGTGCCCTCAGCACCGCCCGCGAGGACGCGGTCCTCGACGCACTCGCGCGCCAGGGCGAGCCTGCCTGGCGTGCTCGTCAGATCCAGGCAGCCATATGGCAGCCCTTCGTCGGCGACTTCGACGAGTTGCTCCAGCTCCCCGCAACGCTGCGGCGCGCGCTGGCCGCCGAATTCGCGTTCTCTACCGTGAGCATCGCCACCGAGCTCCTCGCCGACGGCGGCGAGACCATCAAGCTGCTCTGCCGCCTTGGCGACGGCCAGACCATCGAGACCGTGGCCATGGAGACGCCCGCACGCGAGGACTCTCGGCGCCGGTCGACCATCTGCGTCAGCAGCCAGGTTGGGTGCGCGGTGGGATGCCCATTCTGCGCGACCGGTCACATGGGGCTGCGGCGCAACTGCACCGCGGCCGAGATCGTCGACCAGGTACGCGCCGCCGGCAGGGCATTGCACATTCGGGGAATGGGGCCGGTGACGCACATCGTCTACATGGGAATGGGGGAGCCGCTCGCCAACGTTCCGGCCACGCTCGAGTCGCTGCGCGCGCTCACCGAGGGCGCGGGCATCAGCGCGCGGAGGATCACCGTCTCCACGAGTGGCGTCGTCCCCGGAATCGAACAGCTCGCGGCCTCGGGGATGCCGGTGACCCTCGCCGTCTCGCTCCACGCCGCAACTGACGAACTGCGCGACCGTCTCGTTCCCATCAACCGGACGTACCCGCTCGGGAAGGTGCTCGACACCGCGTGTCGCTACGCCGAGCAGAGTGGCCGGCGCATCAGCTTCGAGTGGTGCCTGATCGGCGGGGTCAACGATTCCATCGAGCAGGCCGAGGGCCTGCGTGACGTCGCCCGCCGCGCCCAGGCGCACATCAACGTCATCCCCATGAACCGCATCGAAGGCAGTCCGTGGGGCCCGCCCGAGCCCGAGGTCGCCCGCCGCTTTCTCGGCGCCCTTCGGGGGGCTCGGGTGACCGTCCGTGACACCCGTGGGGGTGATGCCGACGCTGCGTGCGGCCAGTTGCGCGCCGACCTCGAGGCGCGCCGGATACTCCGTCCCGACGGAACGCTCTCACCCCCTCGGGTGCCGGCCCGAGCGTGACCGCAGCGCCCAGCGCCGATGAGGCGCTGATGGACGCCGCGCTTGCAGCGGCGCGGTCGGCCGACTACGCCACCAGCCCCAACCCGATGGTCGGGTGCGTGATCGCTCGGGGAGGGGAGGCGGTCGCCACCGGGTTCCACCGAATGGCGGGCGGTCCGCATGCCGAGGTCGTGGCCCTGGCCCTCGCCGCCGAGGGTGCCCGTGGCGCCGACGTGTACGTGACACTCGAGCCGTGCGCCCACCACGGGCGCACCCCACCCTGCGTCGACGCTCTGATCGCCGCAGCGCCGAGCCGCGTCGTTGTTGCCATGCTCGACCCAAACCCGAAGGTCGGGGGCCGCGGTGTCGCCGCGCTTCGTGCCGCGGGCATCGTAGTGGAGGTCGGGGTGAGAGAAGCCGGGTCACGACGGTTGAACGAGGCCTACGTCAAGCACGTCACCACCGGACTTCCCTTTGTCACGGCCAAGTTCGCGGCGTCGCTCGACGGCAGGATCGCGACCGCGGGCGGTGAATCGCGATGGATCACATCCGAGGAGTCGCGCGCGGTCGCGCATCGCCTGCGCCACATCCACGACGCGATCCTGGTCGGGGTCAACACCGTGATCACCGACGACCCGGAGTTGACCACTCGGTTCGAGGGTGGCCGGTCGCCACTTCGGGTGATCCTCGACAGCACCCTGCGCATCCCTACGGGGGCTCGCGTGCTGCACACGGGACTTGGCGGGGCACTCGTTGCCACAACCAACCGGGCAGACCCTGAGGACGTCGAACGACTCCGCGAATCCGGCATCCAGGTCGAGGTCATCGACCAGGGACCGCGCGGAGTCGATGTCCGCGCCCTGATGGCGCTGCTGGGATCGCGAGACGTGCTCAGCGTTCTGGTCGAAGGGGGCTCCGGCGTGCTCGGCGCGGCGTTCGATGCCGGCATCGTCGACAAGGTCGTCGCGGTGCTGGCGCCGAGGATCATCGGCGGCGTCGATGCACCGGCAGCGGTGGGCGGTCACGGCGTCGCGAGCCTGGCTGCCTCGCGGTTGCTCGATCGCGTCTCCGTGGAAATGGCGGGTCCGGATCTCGTGGTGACCGGATACTGTGTACGCTGAGATCGAGGAGTAAGCAGAGTGTTCAGCGGGATCATCGAATCGCTCGGCACGGTACGGGCGCGCACACCCGGCCGCATCGAGATTGTGCCGCGCGTGCCGTTGGAGAACCTCGAGATCGGTGAGAGCATCGCCGTCAACGGCGCATGCCTCACGGTCGCATCGGTCTTGGGCGAGGCCTTCGCCGCTGACGTCATGCCCGAAACGTGGCATCGAACGACCCTCGGTGAACTCACCCACGGTGCCACGGTGAACGTCGAGCGGGCGCTGCGGCTGGGCGATCGCGTCGGCGGTCACGTGGTGTCCGGCCATGTCGACGCCACCGGTATCGTCACCGCGCTCCGCGAGGACGCCAACGCGCGGTGGGTCACCATCGCCACACCCGACGACCTCATCGATCTCGTTGCCGAGAAGGGATCCATCGCCGTCGACGGCATCAGCCTCACGGTGGTCGACGTCTTCGAGTCGGCGTTCACCGTGTCGCTCATCCCGGTGACCCTTGCCGCGACCGTGGCCGGCGCATGGAGGGTCGCGACCAATGTGAACCTCGAGGTCGATCTCATCGCACGCTACGTGGCCCGGACACTTTCGGCTCGCGAGCAGAGCGCAGTGTTCGCGACCTCGGCGCAGCAATGATGACCGCCATGAGCCTTGCAAGCGTCGAGGACGCGATCGCCGATATCCGCGCCGGCAAGTTCGTCATCATCGTCGACGACGAGGACCGCGAGAACGAGGGCGATCTCGCCATCGCCGCCGACCGCGTCACTCCCGAGGCCGTGAACTTCATGGCGACGCACGGGCGCGGGCTCATCTGCGTGCCGGTCGAGGGCTGGCGTCTTGACGAGCTCGGCGTCGGCGCGATGGTCGACGACAACACCTCGCGTTTCGGCACTGCGTTCACCGTCACCGTCGAGGCGGTCGGCCATGGCGTGACCACCGGTATCAGCGCATTCGATCGCGCCACCACCATCCGGCTGCTCTGTGACGAGCATGCGAAACCGAGTGACTTTGCCAAGCCGGGACACACGTTTCCGCTTCGAGCCGCGGCCGGCGGCGTGCTCGAGCGCGCCGGCCAGACCGAGGCGATCGTCGATCTCTGCAAGCTTGCGGGGCGCTTCCCGGCCGGCGTCATCTGTGAGGTGATGCGCGCCGACGGCCGCATGGCACGGCGTCCCGACCTCGACGTCTTCGCCGCCGAACACTCGATTAGGATCGTGACCGTCGCCGACATCATCGCGTACCGCCGTCGAAACGAGCGGCTCGTCGAACGCGGCGCGACCACGACGCTGCCGACCGAATACGGCACCGTCGTCGCCTACGCATATGAGGACGTGATCACGCACGTGACCCACGTCGCGCTGGTGTGGGGCGACATCCGCGGCGACGAACCCGTCCTGGTCCGAGTGCACAGCGAGTGTTTGACCGGGGACGTCTTCGGCTCGCAGCGCTGCGACTGCCAGGCGCAATTGCGCAAGGCAATGGCGATGATCGCCGACGCAGGTCGAGGCGTTCTCGTGTACCTGCGCCAGGAGGGACGCGGTATCGGGCTGATGGACAAGCTGCGCGCCTACGCCCTCCAGGATCGTGGGCTCGACACGGTGGAGGCGAATCTGAGCCTCGGTCTCCCGGTCGACAAGCGCGACTACGGCATCGGCACCCAGATCCTGTCCGATATCGGCGTGAAACGGATGGTGGTGCTGACCAACAACCCGAGGAAGTATTACGGCCTCAGCGGCTATGGACTCGAGGTGACCGACCAGATACCGCTGGTGATCCCGGCCAATGCGCACAACGAGCGCTATCTCCGCGCCAAACAGGAGAAGCTCGGTCACAGCCTGGACCTGGACGATGCCGTCGACGCGGTATGACGCCGATACGGGCACGGCTGGCGGCCCCATCGAGGGCGCGCACGTCCACACCGGGAATCTCGACGCAACCGGGATGCGAATCGGTGTCGTGGTCTCGCGATTCAACGACATCATCTCCACCCGCCTGCTCGACGGTGCTGTCGAGGCACTGAGACACCGGGGGGTCGGCGCAGGTGACATCGACGTGGTGTGGGTTCCCGGCGCTTTCGAGATTCCAATCGCCGCGCGCGAGCTTGCGACCCACGGCGGCGTCGATGCGGTGGTCTGCCTCGGCGCGGTGATCCGCGGCGATACAGCGCACTTCGAGTACGTGGCCGGCGAGTCAGCCCGGGGAATCGCGTCGGTGCATGCCGCAACCGGTGTTCCCGCGACATTCGGGGTGCTCACCGTCGACACCACCGAGCAAGCCACCGATCGGGCCGGCGGCAAGCATGGAAACAAGGGCGCGGAGGCGGCCGACACCGCGATCGAGATGGTGTCGCTGCTTCGCGATCTTCGGCTGGGCCGGACGGACGAGCAGCGAACCTCTGGATGAGCGCTGCATCGCGCGTCGTCTCCCTCCTGCCTAGCGCGACCGAGATCCTGTTCGCCATCGGCGCCGGTGACCGCGTGGTCGGCGTCACCCACGAGTGCGATTTCCCCGACGCCGCCCGTGGTCTTCCCAAAGTGACCTCGAGCCTGCTTCCGACCGAGGGAGTTGCTCCCGGCGACATCGATCGCCACATTCATGCGGCGCGGCACGCCGGGTCCAGCATCTATCGCCTCGACGAGGTGGAACTCGCTCGCCTCGAACCCGATCTCATCATCACGCAGGAGCTCTGCGATGTCTGCGCGGTCGCCTACAGCGAGGTTCGGCGGGCGGTACGACGGCTGGCCGGCGACGTTCCAGTGCTCTCACTCGAACCGCGCGCGATCGAAGAGATCTGCCTCTCGATCGAGGAGGTGGGCGCTTTCACTGGGTGTCTCGATGCTGCGGCGCGTACCGCCGGGGCGATGCGACAGCGCATCGCAGAGATCGGTGCGCTGCAGCGCGTGGAACCGCCGCCACGGGTCGTCTGTATCGAATGGACCGACCCGCTCATGGTCGGCGGCCACTGGGTGCCCGAGTTGGTGCGTATCGCCGGCGGGTTCGATGTCCTCGGTATCGAGGGCGCGCCATCCCGTTACGTGTCGTGGGACGACGTGATCGACGCACAACCCGAGGTCATGATCCTCTTGCCCTGCGGGTACGACCTCACGCGGACGCTCGAACTGGTTCCCGAGGTCACATCACGCCTCGGGTTCGACGATCTGCCGTGTGCGCGGTCGGGGAGGGTGCTCGCCGTGGACGGCTCCGCATATTTCAGCCGGCCCGGCCCGAGGGTCGTCCACGGTCTCGAGATTCTCGCCGCGGCGATCCGTGCCGAGCCCGCCGGCCCAGCACCGAGCGGCGCTGCCTACTGGAACCAGCCGGCGACGTCGAGGACGGCGTTGATATCCCCGGCGGCGTTGTAAAGGCTGATGTCGCCGTCGGAGGTGGTGGTCGACAGTCCCACGATGGCAAGGTTGGCTATTACCTGGTGCGCGCTTGGATTCAGGTCGGACGAGCGTGGTGCCGCCTTGTCGCTTGGGTACAGGATGAACACCGTATTGGCCGTTCCGGCGATGCCCGTCAGATTCGCCACCACCGCAACAGGCTTAGCCGAGTGCGGATCATCGGCAGGAACCGCGGTCGCTCCCGCGATCAGGATCTGCTTGGTCACGCGAGGGGTGAGCACGCCCGAGCATGTGAAACCGGAGTTGGGGCGCGTGTCGCACACCCGGGTTGGCGGGACGGAGTAGAAGAGCACTCCTGCTGGAGCCGTCGAGGATCCGAACCAGCCGTTGACGTCGGTGATGAAATTGATGCTCCCTACAGGACTGAAGAGGCAGACATCCTGGTTGGGTCCAAGCTTTGAGATCACCCGGTTCGGCAGGGCGATCCCCGCCGCCGGGTTCAGGTTGGAGAAGGCCGGCGCCTTGGTCGGGCACAGGTGATTCGCCAGCGCCGGGCTGACGGCAAGGTAGGTGCCCAGCGTCCCGTTGGTTCCCGTGAGATTGAAGACGGCTGCATCAGCGGTCCCCGGGGTCGAGGGAATTTGCGGAGTGCCCGCTGGACCGCCCGAAAGGACTACGTCGCGCCACTGTCCTGCCAAGAGCGGTCTGCTTATCGCCCCGGCGCAAATCGTTCCCATGCCGGCACGCGAGTCGCAGATGCGCAGCGGCGGGATGCTGTGGAACTCACCGGCATTCGATCCGCCCCCAGGCGGAGTCGAGAAATATCCCTCCACGTCAACGATCACGTCCGCGCTGCCGAGCGCGTTGAACAGGGAGATCGCGCCAGCTGGCACGGTCCCGCCGGCCTGGCTCAGTTGCACGATCACAAGGTTCGACTCGACGGTGTCCCCGGCGAGGTTGATGTTCGAGGCGACAGGTCGTGTGGTGCCAGCGGGATAGGCCGTCACCAAGGTGATCGTGCTGCTGTGATCGATCGCCGTTACGTTGACGACCACCGCCTGCGCTCCGGGTGGTACCGGGCCACCGGCTTGAGTGATCTGCGCAGTGACAATGCCGTTGGATCCCAACGTGTGATTGGGTGCCGTGTCGCACTGGTTCAGGACGATTCCATGGCCCGGAGGCCGTGTGTCACATACTCGGTAGGGAGTTATCGCGGTATACGCGCCCGGAGGCACGAAGGTGTACACGTCGCCAGTACCTGTGCCACTTTCCCCAGGCGGCGTCACGACTCGAACGTCGATGGTGCCGGCAGCGTGCGCAGGCGTGTAGATGGCCAGCTGGGTTGGACCCACCACTATGAAGCAACCGGCCGACGATGTCGGACATGGGTACGAGTTGGACGACGGCACATCAGTGGATCCAAAGATCACGTCGTTCACGAAATCCTGGCCCGTCTGTCCGAAGCCGCTGCCGAACAACGAAATCGCCTCACCACCAGCGGTTGCGCCGTACCTGGGGAGAAGTTCACTCACCCCAGGTAGCGAGGCGTCATACGAGAAGACGTTCTGTGACGTGGCAGAGCTGGTGCCTCCCGGCGTCGTCACTGTGACGTTGACCTGGCCTGCAGCTTCCGCTGGCATGTATCCGATGGTGATCGAGGTCGGACTGTTCACCGTGTAGCACTGTGCGCTCGGACTGGCGGGACATGGCGACGTGGTTATCGCTACGGTCCCGACCGACACAATCGTAGTAGAGAAATTTGGACTCGACTCGAAGCCGGTACCCGTGACATTCACGCTAAAGCCGCCCTGTAGTACTCCCGCATGTGGAGACAGCGAGGTCACTGTGGGGATTGGCGCGTATGCGTAAGTGTCAGCTGAGGACGTCTGGCTCACGCCGAACGGTGTCGTGACGGTGATGTCCGTAGTGGCTGCGCCATGTGCCGGAAAATCCTCGATCACGATGTGCGTGGTACTTGTCACGGTGAAGCACGGATTCGTTGGCGACCCTGGGCAGGGCGTCACGCTGATGTCAGTCGGACCGATGGTCACGTCAGTGGCACCGCTGAACCCGGACCCGGTGACGGTGACCGTGTTGCCACCGATCAGGACTCCCGCCGGTGGCACGACGCTGGTCACAACCGGCGATGGTTCATACGCGTACTGATCGGAAGGGGAAGTTGCGCTGATACCCCCCGAGGTCTCGACGGTGATGTCAACGGTGCCGACGGCATGCGCCGGCATCATCGGTATAGTGATTGACGTCGGGCTGCTGACCGTGAAACACGGGGCACCAGGGCACTGCGTCGAGATGTCGACGGCTCCCACGAACACGTCAGTGGCGGAAAACCCGGTGCCCTGGAATCCGGTACCAGTCACCGTGACATTGGTACCGCCCGTCGCAGGACCCGTCGACGGGGCAGCGCCCGTTACGGTAGGCGCGGGAGGCAGATATGTGTAGTGGTCCGCGCTGGTGATCGAGCTGGTACCGGCGGGCGTCTGGACCGTGATGTCGACGGTGACCGCCGAATGCGACGGCAACTGCTGGACGGTGATGGACACAGCACTATCGACGTTGAAGCAGGGGAAGATACCGGCGCACGGGGTTGTCGATATGTCATTACTCCCGACGAAGACATCACTGGCACCTGTGAGATCGCTTCCGCTGACTCCGATGTTGTTGCCGCCACTGACCGGGCCGGAGTTGGGAGAGATGCCGGTCACGGCTGGAAGCTGCTGGTAGATGTACTGATCGCCGCTGGACGTTGCGCTGACCCCACCCGACGTCTGAGCTCTGATATCGGCCGTCCCGGCCACATGAGGCGGCATGAATCCCACGGTGATCCTGGTCGGGCTGGTCACGGTGAAGCAGGGATTGGTTGGGGTCCCAGGACACGGCGAGGTGGCGATGTCGGTTGTATCCACGAAGATGTCGCTCGCCGCGTAGCTGGCGCTGGGAGCGTTGTTCGACTCGAATCCGGTACCCGTCAGTACGACCTGGTTGTGGCCCGCGGTTGGCCCGCTGCCCGGCACGACGTTCGTCACGCTTGGGACAGGGGCGTAAACATACGTGTCGGCCGCTGACGTCGCGCTCGTCTCGACAGATGTCCCGTCGGTGGATGAGGTCGTGATGGTGATGTCGACCAGTCCGCTTCCAGGTGGCGGCGTTGCGCTGATCGTCGACGAATTGGTGACCGAGAAACTCGCCGCAGTGCCGCCGAACGACACGCCGGTCGCGGCGAAGCCGGACCCGCTGAAGTTGCTCCCGCCGATTGTGATTGCCGGCGCGCCGCCAGCTTCGGGGCCCGAATCGGCGCTCAACGATGTGACCGCCGGAGCTGCCTGTTGATACGTGAAGTCGTCGGACGGCGGATTGGGCGTTCCCGCAAAGCTCGGATTGTCGACGGTCACATCCGATGTCCCGGCGGTGCCCGGCGGCGTGATTGCGGTGATGTCGGTGTCGCTGTTGAAGGTGAAGCAGCCGCCCGCCGATGGGCAGGCCGTCACCGTAGTTCCCCCGATGACTACGTCGCTCGCGTCGGTGAATCCCGTTCCCTGGATGTCGATCGACGTGCCTCCCCCGGTCACGCCGGCTGCTGGAAAGACCCTCGAGACGACCGCTGCGACATCCAGCCGCGCGGCGACTGCCGGCACAGGCGAGACGGCGCCACCGTAGGCACCCACGAGCATTGCGAAGGACACTCCGCCCAGCAGGAGCCCGCGGGCTCTAATCATCCTTGCCTCCAACCGCTCTCAAGGCGATCGTAGCCGGGAACTCCCCCCGAAAGCTAGCCGCGAGCCGCCTTTGCCCGAGTGCGCAGGCAGCGGGTGCAGACCTTGGCCCGGACCTCCTTACCCCTTACCGCAAGGTGGGTGACATGGAGGTTGGGCAGGAACCGACGCTTCGTGTGCACCTTGGAGTGGCTCACGTTGTTCCCGGTCATCGGGCCCTTCCCGCAGATATCGCAGCGCTGGGACATCTTGTCTCTCGTGGGTCGGAACGCGCATTTGAGACGCGTCCGGTCTGGCGTACTAGAATTCGGCCGCAGCCACGGCGGCGCCCGCTGGCCTCCGAAACGAGACGGTGGCCGGTCGCCGAGGATACCACAGGCCCTCCATCGGGCTTACGGAGATAGGTGAAAGGCAAGGTCCGCGCGTCCGACGCACTGTCGCGCACCGCTTCGCTGGGCAGGATCGAGGTCTCGCCCCGGGTGGTGGCGTCGATCGTCGGCCACGCGGCCAACGAGTGCTACGGAATCGTCGGGATGGCCGCTCGCGGCCTTCGCGACGGTATCGCCGAGCGGCTCAACCGAGAGAACGTCCACCGCGGGGTCGAGATCCAGGTCACCCCCGACGGCTTGGTGATCGAGCTCTACGTGATCGCCGAGTACGGGACTCGTATCAGCGAGGTGGCCCACAACCTTATGAGTGCCGTGAGCTACTCCGTCGAGAAGACGCTGGGGCTGCCGGTGGTCGCGGTGAACGTGAACGTCCAGGGCATCCACGCCGAGGCTGACGGTGCCCGCCACTAAGCCCGCGCCGGAGCTGTCGGTGCTCCGCGAACCGCTCCGCGAGATCGGTGGCGAGCAGGTCCTCGCCGGCCTCACGTCCGCACTGTCGTGGCTCGAGGCGAACCAGCAGGAGATCAACGACCTCAACGTCTTCCCCGTCCCGGACGGTGACACGGGTTCGAACATGTACCTGACGCTGCGCTCGGCGGTGGAGGAGGCGCGCGACGCTCCGACACCGGAGGCGGCCGACTCGGTGCTCGCGGCGGCGGCGCATGGGTCGCTCATGGGCGCGCGCGGGAACAGCGGGGTCATCCTCTCGCAAATCCTCCGCGGCTTTGCCCAGGGAGCCGCCCAGCGCGTCCACCTCGACGCCAACGGGGTGGCGCTGGCGATCACCGAGGCGTCGGCCGTGGCGTACCGGGCGGTCATGAAGCCCACGGAGGGCACGATCCTCACGGTCGTCCGCGACGCGGCCGCTGCTGCGGCTGCGGCCGCCGCGACCACCGACGACATCCGCGTGATTCTCGACCGCGTGGTCGCCGAAGCCCACGCCGCCGTCGAGCGCACCACAGAACAGCTCCAGGTGCTCCGCGACGCCAATGTCGTCGATGCGGGCGGATTCGGCCTCGCGGTGATCCTCGAGGGCTTCGCCCGCGCGGTCGGCGACACGCACGCCACCGCTTCGCCACCGGCGTTGCTGCGCCGCTCGGGCGAGCCGGCGCTGCGCCTCCCACCGAACCCGGGCGACATGGAGGCGACCGGATCGGCGGTGGCCCGTCGTGGCGCCGCGGCGATCGCCCCGCGCGAGCAGGGATGGGGGTACTGCACAGAGTTCCTCATCAACGGCCCGGGGTTGGACGTCGAGGCCATCCGGACCGAGCTCTCCGCACTCGGTGAATCCGCGCTCGTGGTCGGCGATCCCGACCTCGTTCGCGTCCACATCCACACCGGGGATCCGGCCGGCTTGATCGCAGCGGCGTCGTCGCGGGGGCGCATGAGCAAGCTCAGGGTCGAGGACATGTCGGCGCAGCACCATGACGTGCTGATGCGCGCCGACGCCGAGGAGGCGCAGGCCGAGGCCATCGGGACCGCGGCCCAGGAGCGTCCACAGGCCCCGCCCAAATCGATCGGTGTCGCGAGCGTCGCGCCCGGGGAGGGGTTCCGCGACATCATGAGCAGCCTCGGCGCCGACAGCATCGTGAGCGGCGGCCAGACCATGAACCCCTCGATCGAGGACCTGCTCAACGGCGTGCGCGCCGCCAACGCCGAGCGGGTCATCCTCCTGCCCAACAACGGCAATGTGATCCTCACGGCCGAGCAGGTGGATCCCCTTGCCGAGGGATGCGAGGTACGCGTTGTGCCGACGCGCAATCTCCCGCAGGGCATCAGCGCGCTGCTCGCATTCGACCCGGCCGCGAGCCTCGAGGAGAACGTCGAGCGTATGCAGGTCGCGGTTGCGGCCGTGCGCGCGGTGGAGGTGACCCACGCCGTGCGGGATTCGAGTGTCAACGGTCACGACATCAAGCTGGGCAACGTGATCGCTGTCGTTGACGATGTGATCACCCAGGTCGGCGACGAGTATCTCGGTGTCATCGACGCGGTGCTCAAGGCGCAGACCGAGAAGCTGGAATTGGTCACCGTGTACCGCGGTGACGAGGTCAGTGAGGCGGACGCCGAGGCGCTGGTCGAGGCTCTGCGTGGCAGCCATCCCGCCGTCGAGTTCGAGCTCCAGGCGGGAGGACAGGAGCACTACCCGTATGTGCTCTCGCTCGAGTGAGTTGATCCATCTCGTCACCGACAGCACAGCCGACATCTCGCCCTCGGATGCGGCGGCACTCGGGGTTCATGTCGTTCCGCTGATCGTCCGTTTCGGGGAACAGCAGTTCCGCGATGGTGTCGATATCGACCCCGATGCGTTCTACGCCAAGCTCGAGCACACCGATGTGCATCCGACCACGTCGCAGCCCTCACCCGAAGTGTTCGCGACCCTGTACAGGACGCTCCTGGCGAATCCCGAGGACGAGGTGGTCGGCCTGCACATTTCCGCAAAGCTCAGCGGCACGTTGCAGTCGGCGACGCTCGCTGCGCAGGAGTTCGCGCCCACGCGCATCCATCTGGTCGACACCGAGAGTGTCAGTGGCGGGCTCCAACTGCTGGTGCGCGCGGCGCTCGACGACATCAGGACCGGCGACACCGCAGCCACGGTGGCGGAGAAGGCCTCGCGGCGGCGGAGCAAGGTCACGATCCTGGTCCTGCTGGACACGCTCACCTACCTGCATCGCGGCGGCCGGATCGGTCGTGCCCAGGCGTTCGTCGGCGGCCTGCTCAACGTCAAACCGCTGATCGCCGTCCGCGATGGCGAGGTCGTCCCGCTGGCGCGCCTGCGGAGCCGGTCCAAGGGCATCGACATGATCGTCGACCAGGTCCGAAGCTGCGCCCCGCTGCGGAGCCTGGCCGAGTTTCACGCCGCGGCAGCAGAGTCGATGGTCGACCTGGAGGCGCGACTGGGTGCGGCAGTCTCGAACGTGACCGCCGTGCTCGGGCGCATCGGCCCCGTCGTCGGTGCGTACAGCGGACCGGGTGGTCTCGGAGTCGCCTGCCTCGGCGCGGACTAATCGGGCAGGCCTGCCACGATGGAACGGCTGTGAGCTCGCAACACGTTTCGATCGTCACGCCGCTGCATGTGCCGCTCGAGCTCGACCTCCCGTTGTTCCGACTGACCGGGATCGGTCCGCGCCAGGCACAGCGGCTCCAGAGGCTCGGCATCAGCACCATCCGAGACCTCCTCTTCCACCTGCCCCGCCGCTATGAGGACACGCGAAACACGGTCTCGCTGCGAGCGCTCCAGGTGGGGATCGTGCAGACAGCGCACGTGCGCGTCCGCAATGTCAGCTCGCGGCGCAGCCCGTACAAGAAGATGGTGCTCGTAGAGGCGACCCTCGAAGACGATGGCGCGGTTGCCACGGCAGTGTGGTTCAACCAGCCGTTTCTCATCAAGCAGCTACAGCCCGGCATGGAGCTGATGGTCAGCGGGAAGGTCGAGATGTCGAGGACCGGATTGACGTTTCGCAGCCCCGTCTTCGAGCGCACCGGGCAAGACCAGCATCACGTCGGGACCCTCGCGCCCGTGTACCCGGAGACCGAAGGCATCACATCTCGCTTTCTGCGCACTCGGATCGAACCGCTGCTCGGGCTCACCACCCAGGTGCCCGATCATCTGCCGCCGTCCGTTCGCGAGGCCGAGAGCCTGATGCCGATCGCCGAAGCCCTCTACCAGGTGCACAAACCGGACAGCATCGAGACCGCGACGCGCGCTCGGGAGCGGATCGCATTTGAGGAGTTGTTCCTCCTCCAGGTTGCCGCAGAGCGCGCGCGGCGCCGGCGCATGAGCGGGCCGGGAGTGATCGTCCGGTACGACATCGAGGTTGCGCGAAGTTTCGTCGCGACCCTGCCGTTCACGCTCACCGACGGGCAGCGCGTCGCCGGGCACGAGATCCTCACCGATCTCGCCGCGCCGGGTCCGATGAACCGGCTCCTCCAGGGGGACGTCGGCAGCGGCAAGACTGTTGTGGCAGCACTGGCAGCGCTCATGACCCACCGCGCCGGGTTCCAGACGGCGGTCATGGCTCCGACCGAGATCCTCGCCCGCCAGCACCACGCGACCCTCGACAAGCTCCTCGCCGAGCATGGCCTCCCACCGCGCCTGCTCGTCGGCAGCACCTCCGCGGCGGCGCGCCGGGAGATCCTCGCCGGGCTCGCGGGCGGCCACGACTCGCTGATCGTCGGGACCCACGCGCTCATCGAGGACGACGTCGCCATGGTCAACCTCGGCCTCGTCGTGGTCGACGAGCAGCACCGCTTCGGCGTCGCCCAGCGACAGCGGCTTCGTCAGACGTCGGGTGCGATGCCCAACTACCTGGCCATGACCGCCACGCCGATTCCCCGCTCGCTGTCGAACACGCTCTACGGGGACGTCGACCTCAGCGAGCTGCGCGAGATGCCACCGGGACGGCATCCCGTGGAGACTCGCGTCGTCCCACCGCACGAGCGGGACTCCGCCTACGAGTTCGTCCGGGCCGAGGTCGGCAAGGGCCGCCAGGCGTTTGTCATCTGCCCGCTCATCGAGGAATCTGACAAGCTCGGAGCCCGCAGCGCGACGGCCGAATTCCAGCGTCTCAGCACCAGCGTCTTCCCGGATCTGCGCGTTGAGCTGCTCCACGGACGGATGCCGGCGCGCGAGAAGGCCGAGCGAATGGACCGGTTCGTGCGCGGCGACGCCGACATCCTCGTGGCCACGAGCGTGGTCGAGGTCGGGGTCGACGTCCCGAACGCGACCGTCATGGTGATCGAGGGCGCAGAGCGATTCGGGCTCGCACAGCTGCATCAGTTCCGCGGCCGGGTCGGGCGCGCCCAGCACCAGTCGTACTGCCTCCTCTTCGAGGGCGGGATCGACGAAGAAGGCTCGCAGCGCCTCGCCGCCGTGGCCGCGACCGACAGCGGCTTCGAGCTTGCCGAGCGCGACCTCCAGCTCCGCGGTCCCGGGCAGCTCGTCGGCCTGCGCCAGCACGGCCTGCCGGACATGCTCGCAGCCGATCTCCTCGATGTGGCGCTGGGGCGTCGCTCGCGCCAGGCTGCCGTCAACTGGCTCGACCACGACCCCAGGCTCTCCGCGTGGAAGCCGCTTTCGGATGCGATGAACGGCTATCGCGCCGTTTTCGATATCGATTAGCGTGCAACCGCTCACGTCTTCATGCCCCAGCGTCTGAAGACCGGACCGCTGCACGCGGCCCAGACCAGGATCACCGCCGGCGAGTGGCGGGGGAGGGTGGTCGGCACCCCGCCGGGGCGCGAGGTTCGCCCGACCCGGGCGATGGTGCGCCAATCGGTCTTCAACATCCTGGGAACCGGCGTCGTCGGTGCCAGGATGCTCGACCTCTATGCGGGCGCCGGCACCGTGGGCTTCGAGGCGCTGTCCCGGGGAGCGGCGTCGGCCACGTTTGTCGAGCGCCACCGCGAGGCGCTCGCGCTCATCGCCAAGACCGCGGAGCGCTTCGGCTGCCGCGACCGATGCACGCTGGTCGGCGCCGACGTCCCGCGCTGGCTCCGGGGCGCTGCGGCCCAGACGGCCGAGGCCGATCTCTGTTACGTCGACGCCCCGTACCAGGACCCGGAACTCGAAAGAGTGCTCGAATTGCTCGGCGCGGCTCCACCACGACTTGTCGTATGCGAACATCACCGCGCCCGCGAAATCCCTGAGCAGATCGGCAATCTCACACGGTTCCGCGAGGCGCGTTACGGCCTGACCACCATCAGCTTCCTGCAGCGAAACGCTGCACCATCGGACGGAACAGCGTGAGCGAGCGCACCGCGGTGTACCCCGGCAGCTTCGACCCGGTGACGTTCGGGCACCTCGACATCCTGGATCGCGCGGCGGCGATCTTCGACCGCGTGGTCGTCGGGGTGCTGGAGAACCCGGGGAAGACGCCGCTGTTCACCGCCGCCGAGCGTGTGGAGATGATCCAGGCATCCCTGAAGTCGCGCCCGCGCATCGAGGTGACCACCTTTGACGGCCTGACCGTCGATTTCGCGACGACCACCGGCGCGATCGCGATCGTGCGCGGGCTGCGGGTGATCAGCGACTTCGAGTCGGAATTCCAGATGGCCCTCATGAATCGCCGCCTCAATCCCTCGGTGAATACCGTGTTCCTGATGACCTCGTTCTCCAACGTCTTCATCTCCTCGTCGCTGATCAAGGAGGTGTGCAGCCTCGGCGGCAACGTCAACGAGATGGCACCGCCGGTGAGCGTCGAGGCGATGCTTCGCCGCTTTGCGGAGCAGCGCGAGCGCGAGGCCCCATCCACGTGACCGACGTGCCCGAGAATACCGATCCAACCGTGATCGACCTCGTCGATCAGCTCGAGGAAATCGTGAGCACGGGGCGCCGCGTGCCCTTCACGGCCGGCGTGGTCGTCAACGAGGAAGAGATCCTCGAGCTGATCGACCGCACCCGCCTGGGGCTGCCGGACGAGCTGATGCAGGCTCGTCATCTTCTCGAGGACCAGCGCCGCGTCGTCGTCGAAGCCGAACAGGAGGCTGAACGGCTGCTCTCGCGCGCGGAGCACGAGGCGGCGCGCATCGTCGCCGAGGCGGAGGCTCGCGCCGCGGTCATGGTCGGCGACCACGCCCTTGCCGAGCAGGCTCGCGCCCACGCGGCCACCGTGCTCGCCGATGCCGAGGAGCGTTCCGCCAAGACCTGCAACGAGGCGGATGCGTATGCCCGCGAGGTGATGCTTCGTCTCGAGGACCAGCTGATGCGCGCTGCGACCACGGTCCGCAAGGGCATCGACGCTCTTCCCGCCGAGGGCGGATCGCGGCGGAAACGCCGGGAGCGCGAATAGCACTCCGGGTCGCCGGGACTGGACGCACCGCTATACTGGCCGCATCCACTGGCCGCGCCACCGTGCGTGCGCGCCGACCCCGGAGAAACCGAGCATGCCGCTTCCCAAGCAAAAAATTTCAAAGCGCCGCCGTGACTTCCGGCGCTCTCACCACGCCCTGGAAATGCCGACGCTTTCGCCATGCCCGCGCTGCCGCCAGCCGCGAATCCCCCACCGCGTCTGCCCGAATTGCGGCTACTATCACGGCCGCGAAGTGGTCGTCACCGAGTAACCATCGGTCCTGTTGGCCCGAGTAGCACTCTGCTTTCCCGGACAGGGCAGCCAGACCGCCGGTATGGCTGATGGCTTGACCACACTCCCCCTCGCCGTCGAGATGCTCGACGCTGCGAAATCGTCAGGCCTCGACCTCGAGGCCGCATTGATGGGGAACGAGGAGCACCTGCGTCCGACCGAGATTGCGCAGCCCGCGCTGCTCTTCGTCGAAAGCACGTTGCGGAGCACTCTGCCGGACGACCTCGACGTCGTCGCGGTCGCGGGGCACAGCGTGGGCGAGTACGCGGCAGCGGTTGCTGCGCACGCGCTCCAACCCGCTGCCGCCATGCGCCTCGTCATCGAGCGCGGCCGTGCCATGGCAGCGATGCGCGAGGGCACCATGTGCGCATTGATCGGCATCGATGTCGACGCTGCGACGGCTGTCTGTGACGAGGTCCAGCGCGAGAGCGGCGAGATTGTCGTTGTTGCCAATCACAATGCGCCCGGCCAGCTCGTCATCAGCGGCTCGACGAGCGGCGTCGACGCCGCCGCCAAGCTCGCGCTGACCCGCGGTGCGCGGCGCGCGATTCCCCTCAACGTGAGCGGCGCGTTTCACTCGCCGTTGATGGCGGCGGCCGCGCAGCAATTCGACGCAGTGCTCGACAGCACAACGCTTTCCGACCCGAATCCACCGGTGGTGTGCAACGTCGACGGACGGGATGTGCACACCGCGGACGACCTGCGCGAGCGACTGCGCGCACAGCTCACATCGCCGGTGCGATGGATCGATTGCGTCCGCCGGCTGGTGGAGCTCGGTGCGGAGACGCTCGTGGAAGTCGGCCCCGGCGGCGTGCTCAGCGGGCTCGCCCGGCGCATCGCGCCGAACGCCCGTGCCATATCGGTGAAC
>CABEDX010000109.1_pt1 | contig 29548 bp, 42 predicted proteins | sample 3132991 | NCBI WGS metagenome assembly CABEDX01 (sample SAMEA5534332, study PRJEB31848) | metagenome | biome: tundra; feature: field; material: soil | place: USA | collected 2013-05 | depth 0.15 m
CCCCATGTGGCAATGCGCCCTCTTCGGTGCAGGTGCGGCGGTCGTGGTGCTTCTCCTGTCCGTGGCGGCATCGCGACGGCCTTCGGCAAGGTCGCTGCGGCCGCAGACCGACTAGTTTCGGCTGATTGGCGGCGGAGGCAGGCGACGCTGGTTCACGCCAGCATCCGCAAAGGTACCCAGAGAACCGTAGTGGCATTCAGTTTGAATCCAGCCTCCCGTGCCGGTGCCGATGCGCCCACCACATGAGCGCCAGGGGCAGGGCGATTAGAGCCAGGGCAAGCAGGACAGCCCACCAAACCACAGCCCCGGGCCGGAAGAAGATGAACCAAGCGAGCGCGAGGGCATAGGTGACCGCGACGATGGCAATGCCGTTGACGAGGAGTCGCACCTCGTCTGAGGGTACTGCTCGCCAATTAGAACAGGGCGACAATCTCGTCGATTTTCCATACGTGGTCGGAAACGCCAGCGGCTATCGCCGGGGTCCGCGGATGCGAGGTCACCGTCCCGCACGCCAGCATCCGCGACTGTACCCAGAAGGAACGACGGATGAGTCCCGGGTCAGTTCGCTGTGCTCGCCCGCTGGGTCGCGCGATCAGTCAAGAGCGCCGCGCATGCACCCGCCAGCAACCCGATCACTGGGCCGATGTAGAAGGCTGCCGACCAAAACGTCTTAACGCAAGAGCCGATCGGCACGTATCCCGTCCATCCCGCGCCGCAGGAATTCGCGCCGAGGGCGTTGCCCAACGCCAATGTAGCCACGATAGCGGCGACCACAAACGTCGCAATCGCGACGACCAGAGCGGCTCGTGGAGCGCGCATATCGGAAGCTTACCAGCGACCCATCCGAAGCATCCGAGACTCGCGTGAGTCGTCTCGGCCGCCCTCAAAGACGGATCAAGGCAGGGACCTAATGATCAGGCGAGCCCCGGAGATCACTGCCTGGCTCGCCCATCCGCGACGGGAACGCTGGTACCTCCACTTCACACGCGCCTCGAGTTCCTGGGTCAACCTGGTGGAACGCTGGTTCAAGGAACTCACCGACAAGCGTCTCCGCCGCGGCGTCTTCACGAGCGTCCCGGAGCCGATTGCAGCCATCGAGAAATGGTGGAGCATTGGAACGACGATCCCAAGCCCTTCGTCTAGCACACACCCGCCGCTGAGATCATCGAGAAGGTCCAGCGTGGGCGCGCTGCCCTCCACCAGATCAAATCAACGACGGACCACTAGGGTCCTGGTCGCGCAGGTCACGCCACGGTAGACCTCGTCGAGCGGGTGGGCGCCACGGTCTCGCGGCTGGTCTTTCTCGTCGAACTGAGCCGCCTGGGCGGCGCAGGCCGTCTCGGCGGGCGCCCTCACACGTCGATCATCACGCTCTGATCCGGCCCGCCAGGGCTTGTCATCGTCCCCCGACGCGCTCGCCCACGTAGAGGCTCTGCTTGCCAAGCAGCAGCCATGCCGGTGGGAAGCGGAGGTACATGCGGACCAGTCCCGCCGTCTGGGGGAGGCGGCTCTTGGTGGTGAAGGGGAGGAACCGCGTCACCAGGTGACGGGTGGTGAACCCGACCAGCTCCGCCGCCTCGCGCAGGCTCTTCTCCGTCAGGGCCGTCTTGTGGTCGAGGAAGTCCCAGTACGCGCCGCCGACGAGACGGATGTTGGGTTGAAGGATCACCACGCGTCCACCGGGGCGGCAGACCGCGAACGCCTGGCGCAACTGCTCGACGACGACACCCGAGTCGCCGAGATGTTCGAGGTAGTTGCTCATGAAAACCGTGCCGAAGTGATCGTTGGGCAGCACGCTGCTCATCGCGGTGCCGCTGATCTGCACGAAACGGATGCCCGGTGTCAGGTGCTCGCGCACGTCCCTGATGTCGGTCGCCCAGCGCTCGCGGGCGCGGATGTTACGGATGAAGTGGCCGCGGTCGGTAGCAACGTCGAGGACAGGCGCGCCGGCGTCGACGAATCGCTGCAGGTAGGCGCAGACCTCAACCCACACGGTGTCCTTGGCGGCCGCATCGTCGCGGCTGAAGCGGCTCTCGTAGATGCGGTCGAGGTCGCCGCGCGGGACCTGCTGGTGCGGCTCGAATGGAAGGCCGCTTTCCGAGACCTTCACCGGCCCCTCGACCTGCACCGGCCCCTCGACCTGCACGCTGGCTCCGGTGCGTCGCTTTTCTGTTCGCTCGTCCGACATTCGCCGCGCAGCCTACCAGTATGCGGAGGCCTGGGTGACCGCGCCATAAACCCGACTACCTTTTGCCCTTTGAACGACACGAACCCTGTTCTATCCTGCACCCGGAGGGGCAGAGGGTTTGTCGGAGGAACCAGCGATGACGTTCATCGAGATCGCAGGGGGTAGCGAGGGGCGGGTGCTTATCCCGCTGACAGCGGTGTCCCGTGTCGAGGGTAGGCCAGACGGTCAAGGTGGGGCCACGATCTGGCTCCTTGACGGCAAGAGCTACGGAGTCAAGGAGCGACCAGATGAAGTCAGGATCGAGAGATGGATCACTCCGTGGTGGGCACGCTCGCCGCTGCGGCGGCTGACGTTGGAGGCGACAGTCCCTCCAATCTCGCTTGGGTCTGCGTAACGGTCCATCGCAACCCCTAATCGCAAAAACGCTGACCCTCGCAGTGCTGCTCCTGACAGAGTTCAGACTCGCGGTGGGACAGGCGGTGGCTGGGGCAGGGTGTTGCTAGGCGTCGGGACATGAGGTGGTCGGCAAGTGTTGACCGGTGAGGACAGCCTCGGTCACACGAGCGTCCTGTCACCAGATTCAGGGGGCTTCAGATGCTCGACATGCCCAACGGCCGCCAGAGTGCCCAAAGTCCAGAGCGGAGGGGAGGGAAGCAATGTCCAGTACGCGTGGGTGTGTGTTGACGGAATTCCAATGGATTCCATCGCACCTGCTCTAGTCGTCATTCCAACCAATTCGCGACGAAACCACTATTCCTGAACTCAGTTAGTCGGAGCTAAATAAGTACTGGTCTGGGGGACCAGGGTTCGCAGGTTCGAGTCCTGTCTCCCCGACGGACGCGCAATTTGATCTCGTAGCGGTCGGTTGTGCGGTGCGTCGGGCGCCTGTCGGCTAACGGGGTCTAGTGCTCTAACCAGGACTCGTGCCCCGAGGCACGCCGCGGCCGTTGCCCTTCTGTACTCACGAGGCGAGCCGCTTGATAAAGAACGACAGGATCTCGTCACGGGCGGCGATCGTCGGTTGACCGGCTTCGTCGATCAGGTGGGCTGTGACCACGCTGTGCGGGGTCGCGATATGTTGCGCGAAGAACGGCGCCGTGTCGGGGTTGGCGGCGCTGTCGGGAAGCACGCGTGCGATGAATCGCTCGCCGAGCGCCTGTGAGTAGGCGGCGAAGCGCTCGGCGCTGCAGAACTGGTCCCCCTTGAACCGGTAGGCCATGACGGTCAGGTCGTCCTGTTCAAGACGCTGCCGAACAGCAGTGAGTTCCTCGGGGGCGATCTCCAGTCCAGCGGGGTCGTCCAGCGGAAGCGCGGGCTGCGACAGCACGGGCGCGAGCATCGAGGGCTCGAGCATCATCGTGAGCGCGAAGTTACCGGTGAAGCACATCCCGATCGCGCCGACGCCCGGACCGCCGCACTCGTCGTGCGCAAGCCTCGCCAAGGACCGGAGCCATTGAGTCACCGGGCTCGACCTGTTGGCGCCGAACGCGCGGAACTCGGCGCTGACGCAGGAAAGTTGAAACGTGGCAGCGCCCTCCTCGGCGCCGGGGACAGCGCCGTCGCGGCCGAACAGCGACGGCATGTAGACCGTGAAACCCGCGTCGCGGACCCAGCGACTGAAGCGAGCTACGTGCGGGCTGATGCCCGGCATCTCGGTCATCACAATCACCGCCGGCCCGGTGCCCGTTACCTGGACGACCTTCGCGACGCCGTCGAGGATGATCGTGCGCGGGTCGAAGTCGTCGAGCGGGTCGTCGACATGCACGCTCCGTGTGGGCATCCTCGTCTCACCCTTCTCGTGAATATAGTGACCAGCGTCAACAATTCTATTCGCTATTTGGCGCCCGGTCTCACGGACACGAGAGTTGTGAGAACTCGACCGAATTCACACCACTACCGGGGACTTGACCAAGACCTGCGCCGAGGGGGGCCGAACCCATTGCTCACCGTCAAGGCTGGGTCGTGGGACTGGGTTCGTCAAGATGCGGATGCCGGGATGCGGCCAAAGTGAGTTGTGGTCAGGAGCGCGCAGCGTCGCGCTGGCGCTCCTGCCGGAGTCAGTTGGAGGCGACGGACCCCAGCTGCTTCAGAGCGGCGATCCCAAACTCGTACTGCCACTCGACAAACTTGGTCACGACGTCGAAGTTGCGATTCACCACGGTGTCGATGGCCGGAATGAGCTTCTCAGAGTTGGGAAGCGCGAACACGCTGAGCGGAACCAACACCGAAGTGATGCTCTTGAGGACGTCAGTGGCTGCCAGCTTGATCTCCGTCGTCTGTTGGAGGCCTTCCGCAACCGCAGCGTTGGCGGTGCGTGTGTAGTCGGCGTAGTCGGTCATGACTGTTTCCTCGTGACCTCCGGTCCCGGTGGGGTCCAATTTGAAGAGGCTCCGCTAAGTATACCAAGCAACTGCTAGGCTGTCAACCCAAGGCCGCTCTTATGTCCAGCGATACGACCGACGCCGGTGCTCCGTGGGTGCGAATTGACAGCTCAGAGGGATCCTCGGGGTTGTTGCTGCAATTCTTATGGCGGACAGACGAGCCTCAGTCCGTGGCATCCGTGGACCTCCTCGCGCCCAAGCAGGCAACCTCGGCCAGGGAAGCCGTCCGGCTGATCAAGAGCGGAGACCGTGTCTATCTCCACGCCGGCAGCGCTGTCCCCGGCGTGCTCCTCGGCGCCCTCCTGGACCGCAGTTCGGAGCTTCATGACGTGGAGCTGATCCATCTCCACGTCAACGGTGACGTGGCCAAGGCGGCTTCCGCTGCGGCTCCGAACATCCGTCGTTGCGCTCTGTTCGTCGATTCGAGCACGCGCGATGCGGTCGCGACCGGGGCGGCGACGTATCTGCCGGTGTTTCTCTCCGACGTTCCTCGCCTGTTCAGCACCGGCCAACTGCCGCTCGATGTCGCGTTGCTCCATGTCTCGCCTCCGGACTCCCACGGCTACTGCTCTCTCGGCGTCTCAGTGGACTGCACACTCGCAGCCGCACGCGCGGCTCCGGTGCGCATAGCCCAAATCAACCCAAGGATGCCGCGGACGCACGGCGATTCCTTTATCCACGTCAATGACTTCGACGCGGTGGTCGAGGTGGACGAACCGCTGCCTGAAGCCTCCGCGCCGGTCATCACGGCGGAGCATCTTGCGGTCGCTCGAAACGTTGCAGAGCTGATTGAGGATGGGGCGACACTCCAGCTTGGGATCGGCGCGATCCCCAATGCCGTCCTGAGGCTACTCGGCGACCGCCGTGAGCTTGGCGTGCACAGCGAGGTGGTGTCGGACGGCGTGCTCGAACTGGTCAGCGCGGGTGTGATCACCGGAAGTCGCAAGACGATCAACCGAGGGAAGCTTGTCGTGGCTTTCCTCAATGGCAGCCGACGCCTCTACGATTTCGCCGACGACAACCCGATGCTGGAGATGCGGTCCTTCGAGTACACGAATGACACACGGACCATCCTTCGTCTCGACAACATGGTGGCAATCAACTCCGCACTGCAGATCGACCTGACCGGGCAGGTCTGTGCGGAGTCGATCGGCACCCGCATGTACAGCGGCGTGGGTGGGCAGATGGACTTCATGCGGGGAGCAGCGCTGTCACGCGGTGGCCGTCCGGTGATTGCCCTCTTATCGACCGCACGCGACGGCCAGCTATCGCGAATCGTCGATACGCTCGCGGATGGCGCTGGTGTGACGACGTCGCGAGCGCACATGCACTGGGTAGTCACGGAACACGGCCGCATCGACCTCCACGGAATGGACTTGGCTCATCGCGCCCGTGCTCTGATTTCCCTCGCGGCACCACGCTTTCGGGACGATTTGACGGCGGCGGCGCTGAACCGCGGGTTGTTCCGAGACGGCTGACCGCGTCCGGTGACTTACAGGCAGTCGCCCCACGAAGTCGGCGGGTCGGCGATGGGAATCAAAGTCCACGATGTGCCGTTCCAATGCTCACCCACGGGGCCCCCGCCGCCCGAGGCGGTACCTGCTCGCATTCTGGAGCTCGGCGAGCGGCGACGAATCTTACCGGCGTCGATGCTGTAGTACCCGACAGCCCACATCGTCGCGGAGATGGCAATGCAAGAGGGCCGAGGGGCGAGGGTCAATCAGGCTCGCTAACCCCAGCGTGCAATTAACACACCGGAATTTTCGAAAGCAGAGATGAGCTGCTATGGGCGGACGGACCGAGAGGTATTGTGGCGTCCTCGCCGGAGTGCCGCGTTCGCCTGTTTCGGCGCGATCGGGTGACTCGCCGCGGCATCTGGGACTCTGGTGCGGCTGTACTTGGCAAGGAGCGATTGTCAACAGGGGCCTATGCCAACCACCGCTGGAATGAGATTCGGACGACATGGTGAAGTAGCTCCTGGTCGCCGTGCAGCGGCTGGTTGCGCAGCGGGCATTGCGGGTAGTCCTTCTTGCGCACGGGGGAGAGTCACCTATGACACCATTCGCCGCGTGGCGGCGGAATTCGACATCGAGCTGCAATCGGGGCGGCTCCACGCCAAGCGCTACGGGCCCCGGGATGCACCACTCGTGCTCGGCGTCCCCGGCCTTACGGCGAATCTGCAGGGCTTTGAGTTCCTCGGCGAGCGGCTGGCAACCGTGGGGATCCAGTTTGTGGCGCTGGACCTGCGTGGACGCGGCCGGAGCGACGTCACCGAAGTCGGGTCGTACGGATGGGTCAAGCACGCGGCGGACCTCTTCGCAGTCGCGGATCATCTGGATGCAAAGCAGTTTTCGCTGATCGGACATTCCATGGGAGCGGCGGTTGCGATGGCTGCCGCAGCTCAAGATCCCGCCCGGCTCACACGCGTCGTCCTCGTCGATATGTGCGGCGTCCCGGACCCATCGACGGCGGCGCCGATCGGCGCGTCGGTCGCTAGGCTCGGCACGGTTTTTCCGTCAGTCGAAGCATATCTCGACCTGTTTCGCCACAGCGGCATCATGGAGCCGTGGAGCGAGTACTGGGAGGGCTACTTTCGGTATGAATTGCAACCAGTCGATGGTGGTGTCGCAGCACGAACGAGTCGGGCGGCGGTGATGGAGGATGTGATGTTCGGTGCCGGAGCGTGCGCCTTCGACGATGCCGCTGGGGTGTATGGGCTCTGGGCGTCGCTCTCCATGCCGGTGCTTCTCCTGCGTGCGACGCGCGAAATGATCCTCGGCACCGGATTCATCCTGTCGAAGCGCGACCGGGATCGGTTCCCCGTTATGGTCGAATCGGCGACGGCGGTCGACATCGACGCGAATCACTACACCATCGCCACCAGCGAGGCGGCTGCGAGCGCGATCATCCGGTTCCTCGAGCCCACGCACTGATTCAGCAGTCAGCCGGCTGGCCCGGCACAGAGTGCGCATGCGATTGTCACCGTGCGAGTGGCGTACGGAGTCGCGGATGTCGAGCGAGCAGCTAATTCGATGGACGTGCCGGTGAGCGCCGAAGAGGTAGGGACCATACTGGCGGCCATCGACGGCGAGCTTTCGACCCTGGTGGCTGTAGCGTCGCATTCCGCAGTCGTGGAGCGATATTCGACCCGTTGCAGACCGTCTCGCACGCGCACGCGAGTTGCGACGACGACTGAGCATCTCAGCGGGCACCGGCCGGAAATGGTCGCGGGCTAACGGCAACGACAGCTGCTAGCGACGTCCTGCGGGTTCTTGTCGGTCACGACGATCCATTCGCGCATGTCGCGAGGATAGCGCTCCCCTGGTCCGTGCGCTGAGTGTGGCGCCCGGGTGGGCGTGCTCCGGTTTGGCAGGGACGAACGGTGGAGCGCGGGTGGGTGCACCCGGACCGTCAGTGTGTAGCAGTCGAGCGATCGAGGTTCAACACGTCGCGCTGTAGGTTGCCAACCGAGCTGACGGCGTACACCTCCACCTCGTTGAGCGGGTCACCGTCCTCGCCAGTGAAAACGCGGAGTCGGCGAACGAAATAGCGGTCGAGGACGAGCGTCAAGGTGTTGAAGAAGCGTGCGGCGTAGGCCTGATGAGTGACGGCGAGACGGTCGGAGGCCGCTTGGGCGGATAGTCACCCATTCCAGTCTCGAGCACTGCAAAGACCCGCGTCGCCTGCGCTTGCACACGAGCTGCGAGCGCTGGTCCCCGATGTCCAGCGAGGACTTCGCCGCGGACATACTCGACGACTGCGCGATGGGCGCCAAACATCGCCGTCGCCACCGCGATGGGGACCGGATCATCCTGCTGCGCATCGGTCTCGCGAGCGAGGAGCTCGGCGAGTTGCCTTGCGTATCGCGCGACGACCTCTCGTTCGTGGATCTGGAGGACTGGACTCGCCTTATTGGCCGATAGGGCGGAGTGATGTCGGCGCGATTCCAGCCGATTCCATCAGACACGCTCTAGTCGTCATTCCAACCCGTTGGCCGACGAAACCACTCTTTCTGAACTCGGCGTTGCGACGAGAAATAAGTACTGGTCTCGGGGACCAGGGGTCGCAGGTTCGAGTCCTGTCTCCCCGATTCGCAGCCGATTGCAATGCAGTGAAGCCATTTCCACTCAGTTGCAGCCGATTCCAACTGCTGGGGATCAGTCACTTTGCAGGGACTAGTACTTATTCCCTGATTGATGCCCTTTCCTGCAAAACCACTCTATTTCGCGCGACCTTGGGCGGAGGCCAACGTCTGAGGGCGGAACTGGGAACGGCTCGCGCTGACCAAACGCGTCCGTCCAAAACAGGAGCCGGCCCAGATGGTGTCGGCGGACCATATCCACCATGTCGGTCCGCACTGGGGTGGTCACGTACGCAGATGAGAGCGACTTCGATCGGGCGGCCCGGGCGACTAGGGAACCGCTGCCGAACAGTACCGACGGCCTCGGTGTCGGTCTCAAGGGTAGCCGGCTCGTGATCTTGGCGGCGGTCGTCGAATCCCCTAGCTCGAGCTAGGGTTGCGCTTTGCAGCAATAGCAGAGCAGCGTCGGCAGAGCCGATATCCGCCCGTACCTGGAGTGTCATAGCCACGAAGCTTGATGCTCTGTCCGAACCGGCACGCGCTCTCGACGTGATAGTGACCGTGTGCTCGCTTCTGGAGATGCGCCGAGCCTGAAGAGTGGAAGGGGTCGACGTAACCCATGAACTTGCAGCGTAGCCTGAACGGCACGTGAAGCGGGTCAAATACCCTGATCAGTCCCCGTCTACAACGCGGGGAGAATCGGCACCTCTTAGTTCCTGTCGCATCTGACCTCGCGGGCATAGGAGGTCACATTCTGTGTTCATTCTCGCGTAAACAAGGGTCCCCGCCTCGCCGAGGAAACAGGCACCAACCTTGGGTAGTGGCGTTCGATGGGCGGTTGCGGACAGGGCTTGCCGTCAGAAGGTCGGACGGCCTTTCCGCGCACCCGGTTTATCGAGGCCGTCGGTTGCGGCCGAACCTTCGATGGCTGCCTCGGAGAGCACCTGGTCCCCCTCCTCGAAATGGCCGCAGAGTGGTCGGGTTCGCTTGGCCGGAGAAAGGCAGAACATTAAGGTCTCATGGATTGGGTAGCTCTAGTCGCAATAGCGGGGGTCGCCGGAATGGCGACCTTTCAGATCCTTCTGGCCATGGGCTTCCCATTAGGTCACGCCGCGTTTGGCGGATCGAACGCCGTGCTGTCGGCAAAACTGCGCGTTGCGAGCGTGATCTCCGCCCTGCTGTTCGTCGCGGCGTTCTATGTCGTCCTCGCTCGCGGAGGACTCCTCGGGGTAGCCAGTGAATCCGTGACCGTGCGCATCGCCATCTGGGTGTTCGCGGCGATATTTGGCCTCAGTACCCTCGCAAACATCGCGTCCCGAAGTCGCTGGGAACGGTTCCTCATGGCACCGGTCGGGCTGGTGTTGACGGCCTGCTGCGTAGCTGTGGCCTTGGGCGTATGAAATGCGACGACTCCCGGGAAGGTCGCCGGTCACCTTCGCGCGGCGGAACGCGCCGTCGAGTCTCACGTCGACGTAGAAGTCCCCGGCGTCCTCGTGGAAGTGCAGGAACGCTCGGGAGCCCCGCGAGAACCCCGCTTGCGCTCGCGCAACTGCGGGAGCCTGCGAAGCTCTGCCAGGAGTGGCTCCACCCGATCGAGGTCTTCCTCAGTCGCATGCCGCACCTCCCAAGCCTGACTCTGAGCGCGCAGGCCCCCGTGGCCGCGACCCCTGACGGGTCGGATGCAAACGCACCGTCCCAAGGCGCGAGTCAGCGAATATCTAGCAACGCGCGGGCTGTCGATTTACGGCGCTGGGCTCCGTATAGGAGGTGAAGGGCCGCGCGAAACCGGCCAGACCGAAGCCAACGGCAAGATCCTTGCCGAGGAGGAACCACAGTGAAGCAGTATCTGCTCAGCGTCTACCACGTCGACGGCGAGCCCACCCCTTCGCCAGAGGAGATGCAAACCATCTTCCGGGACGTCGATGCGCTCAACTCGGAGCTCCAGTCGGCCGGCGCCTGGGTCTTTGCCGGGGGTCTCCACCCCGAAAGCACCGCCTCGGTGTTGCGGGTCAAGGACGGAGCCGTGCTCACCACCGATGGACCCTTTGCCGAGGGCAAGGAGCATATCGGTGGGTTCTGGATCATCCAGGCGGACGACCTCGATGCCGCGCTGATATGGGCCGCGAAGGCGACCCGGGCGTGCGCCGGCCCGGTCGAGGTGCGCCCGTTCCAGGAAGAGCCGGGCGCCTGATCCAGCGATGGGGCGAGTGAGCGATTCGGAGATTGAAGATGTCTTCCGCGAGGAGTACGGCCGCGCCGTCGCGGTGCTGGTCCGATCGTTCGGAGACATCGACATCGCCGAGGAGGCGGTCCAGGACGCATTCACCGTTGCGGTGCAGCGGTGGCCTGACACCGGACTGCCTCCCAGCCCCGCGGGGTGGATCATCACCACCGCGAGGCGTCGGGCGATCGATCGCCTGCGCAGCGACACCGCCCGCGAGGATCGTCATTCCAGGGCGGCGCTGCTCCAGGCCGAAGGCGAGCCGATCGAGGAAGGATCGGTGCGTGACGATCGCCTGCGCCTGATCTTCACGTGCTGCCACCCGGCGCTTGCGACCAACGTCCAGGTGGCACTGACACTCCGGTTGCTCGGCGGGTTGTCGACTCCGGAAATCGCCTGCGCGTTCATCGTCCCCGAGGCGACCATGGCGCAGCGACTCGTTCGCGCCAAGAACAAGATCCGTGATGCGCGCATCCCGTACCGGGTGCCGGATTCCGTGGAGCTTCCCGACCGGTTGCGGCCGGTGCTCGCGGTGATCTACCTGATCTTCAACGAAGGATATGTGTCGAGCACCGGTCAGCATCTCGCACGTGGCGATCTGTGCGCTGAAGCGCTCCGGTTGGGACGGCTCCTCGCAGAGCTGATGCCCGACGAACCGGAGGTGCTCGGGCTCCTGGCGTTGATGTTGCTCACCGATTCGCGACGGCACGCGCGGACCACCGACAGCGGGGATCTCGTTCTGCTCGCGGATCAGGACCGCGCGCTGTGGGATCGTGCGCTCATCGCGGAGGGCCAGTCGATCGTGCGCGACTGCCTGCAGCGCAATCAGCCAGGTCCGTACCAGATCCAGGCGGCGATCAACGCGGTGCACAGCGATGCACCGACCGCGGCCGCAACTGATTGGCGACAGATCCTGCAGCTGTATGACCAGTTGCTCGCATTCACACCGACCCAGGTCGTCGAGCTCAACCGCGCCGTCGCACTCGCCGAGGTCAGGGGAGCGTCAGATGCGCTTACGGTGGTCGAGACCCTGGACCTTCGTGACTACTACCTGTTCCACGCCGTGCGAGCCGAGCTGCTCAGCAGGGTCTCGCGCAACGAGGATGCGAGGAGCGCATTCGACGCGGCCATCGCGCTCACTACAAACCCGGCCGAGCGGACCTTCATGGAGCGAGCCCGCAATGCGCTGCCTGAGTGAGCAGCGCTAAGGAGCAACAGGCGGCGTCCCCTGATCACTTGCGCTCGTGGGGACGACGGTGGACTTCAATTGCGATCGCTGACTCTTCCGTGGAGTGACGGGTATCGTCGCGTGCGTCGGACTCACGTCGAGAGCGGGACCCGGACCCGCTTGAACCGGACCGCCGGCGACCAACCTCGTCAATCGTAAATACAACCCCCTCTTAGGCGTGCTCCGGGCGACAGGCGTTTTCTCATCCGGAAGGATCACAATCCGCGCCTCAGGCATGCGCGCTGGCGCCGCCGGTCTCGACACAAAGGAGGACTAGTCGTGGCGACACCGGAGGCGGTTGACGAAGCCGACATTCGACAGCAACTCGACAAGTTGATTGAGGCGATTCGCGCCATGGATCCCGAGGGTTTGAAGCCGATTTACGCTTCGGACATCGTGTCATTCGATGTCGGCCCGCCGCTGCAGCGCGTGGGGGTCAAGGGAAAATGTCAAAATTGGGAAGAGGCCTTCACGGTATTCGAGCCTCCGATCGATTTTGAGATTCGCGACCTCACGATCACCGCGGGCCGTGACGTGGCATTCGGGCATGGCTTCAATCGGCTCAGCGGCACGTTGAAAAACGGGAGTATGAGCAGCGGTGTCTGGGTTCGCGCGACGTTCTGCTTTCGGAAGATCGACGGCGAGTGGCTCATCGCGCACGACCACGCCTCGGTACCTCTCGATTTCGCGAGCGGCAGAGCGGTGCTGAATCTCGAACCCTGACAGTGTGGCGGTCTTCGGTGCGGCCCGCGACACTCGGCAAGCCCTCGCCACCCAATGTGCCGCACCCTGGTCGTCGATTCAAACGCTCGAGTAGTCTGCGAGACCCACACAGCGAGCAGTCATAGCCCGATGCGTCGGTCGGCAGTCGCGGCGTTCGTCATACAAGCGTTGCCAGCGGAACCTCAGCTGCTCACCTCGCCTTCGCGCTCCCACGCCCGATGTCCCGAGCTGTCACAGCCGGGGCTGCTGTCTTGTCTTAAGGGTGTTGGTTCTTGAGGGGTATTGCTGTTAGACGATCAAGGAGTTTGGTGATGAGAGTATTTGTGGCGGGAGCGACGGGGGCGATTGGAAAGCAACTGGTGCCGCGTCTGGTTGCCGCGGGGCATGAGGTTCATGGCATGACGCGCAGCGAGTCGAAGCGGGCGTTGCTCCACCAGTTGGGCGCTGTGCCGGTGGTTGCGGACGCGCTTAATCCCGACCAAGTCGCTGAGGTGGTCGGCAGGGCGCAGCCGGACGTGATCGTCCATCAGCTCACCGCGATCCCGCCGAGCTTGCACATGCGTCACTTCGATCGCGACTTCGCGCTCACCAGCCGACTGCGGACCGAGGGCACGGACTATCTACTCACGGCCGGGCAAGCTGTGGGGGTGCGACGCTTGGTGGCCCAGAGCTACTTCGCTGTATACGCACGCACCGGCACAGCTGTCAAAAGCGAGGAGGACCCGCTCGACGCCGCGCCCGCCCGCGAGATGCGCGAGGTCCTCGCGGCCATTCACCACCTCGAGGAAGCGGTCCTCGGGGCGCGCTGGACCGAGGGGATTGCGCTCCGCTACGGCGCGTTGTATGGGCCGGGCACGTCGCTAGCGCCGGGAGCGGAGCAGATCGAGCTGGTCCGAAAGCGTAAGTACCCGCTGGTCGGTGACGGTGGCGGGGTGTGGTCCTTCATCCACGTCGCGGACGCGGCCACGGCGACAGTGGCGGCAGTCGAGCACGGCAGTCGCGGTGTCTACAACGTGGTTGACGATGACCCCGCTCCGGTCGCCGAATGGCTGCCGTCGCTGGCTCGGGAGATCGGCGCCAAGAAGCCGACGCACGTGCCGAAGTTCATTGGATGGCTGTTCGCCGGCGAGGTCGGCGTGGTGATGATGACCGAGCTTCGCGGCGCCTCCAACGCCAAGGCCAAGCGCGAGCTGGGATGGTCCCCGATGCTTCCAAGCTGGCGGCCGGGGTTCGGAGCGGCGTGACCGACCGCGAGTTACTGCTGGACGAGCTTCGGCCGGTCGCGTTCGCGATCGCCTACCGGATGCTCGGCAGCGTGTCCGAGGCCGAGGACGTGGTGCAGGAGGCGCTCCTGCGGGTCCATCAGGCGCTTGAGTTCGGAGAGCAGATCGCCTCGCCACGCGCGTTCGTCGCCACCGTGACCACGCGGCTGGCGATCAACGAGCTACGCTCGGCGCGCGCCCGCCGAGAGCTCTACTTCGGCGAGTGGCTGCCCGAGCCGATCATTACCGACGGCTACGATGATCCGGCCCGGCACGCACCAGATGATGGTCCACCCACGACCACGGGATCGGTCCACTTGTGACCACCTAACCAGTCAGGTTAGCCTTGGCAGGTCAGTCCACTATCTCGATGCCCGAAATGGACGGAATGCATCGCGAAGGGTCACGGCGAGAAGTTGTGGCTCACTCACCGCAGGGAAGTGGCCACCGCGCTCATGCTCCGCCCAGGACGTGACCGAGAAATAGCGCTCCGCCAGCTCACGCGGGGGTTTCGGAAATGGCACGCGTTCGCCGCCGAAGATGCTCACCGAGGTGGGCGTCGCGGCTGGGTCGCCCGCCGATAGTGAGTCGTCTCGTGTGTGACGGTGGGCCCAGTAAGGAAGCAGCGACGACGCGATCGTGCCGGTCGCCCAGTAAAGGGTGAGCGTTGCGAGCAGGAGGTCTCGTGCGAAGGCAGGTTCGCCGTCGGTTCCAAAGCTGCTCCACGCCCGCACCTTCTCGCCGATCCACGCCCCAAGGCCTGCCGGCGAATCATGAAGCGCGGCTCCGAGGGTGAATGGCTTGGTAGCGTGCAGGTGGGCATAACCGCCCTCTTCCGCAGTCCATGCTTCAACCTCACCAAAGAACTTAGCCTCGGATTCACTCCACGGCTTGGGCGGCGGGGCCAGCCCCGGAGTAGCGAGGTGGATTCCGACGACCGTCTCAGGATGCTTACGAGCGAGGCGGGCGGTGACACCGGCACCGAGATCGCTTCCGTGCGCGACGTACTGGTCATAGCGGCAGCCGTCGACCATGATCTCGTTCCACACATCCGCGACCGCGCTGGCGGTCAAGCCTCCAGGCGGCGGCGGACCGGAGAACCCAAAGCCCGGAAGCGAAGGGACCACAACCGTGAAGGCGTCCGCGGCGTCTCCCCCATGACTCGCCGGATCGCTGAGCAGCGGTATCAAACGGAGGAACTCGCAGAACGAGCCTGGCCACCCGTGCGTCAGCATCAGTGGCAGTGGACTCGGCCCCGCGCCGGCCTGATGTAGGACATGCACATCCAGCTCGCCGACGTGAGCACGCATGTGGCTGAACTCATCGAGCAAAGACTGAAACTCCCCGGTGTCGAACGCCTGCCAATCGGCGACCAGCTGGGCTAGCCAGTGCTCAGGTGCGCCGCGTTCCCAAGCGTCAGTGTCGGTCGGCAGAACTCGAGACCGCGCCAAACGCTGACGCAAGTCCTGCAGAGCCACAGCGTCCAACTGCGGACGGAATCCTTCGATTCTCACGGACTCAAGTATCCGTCTTCTATCCGCTGGTCCCTACGGCAGCAGAAGTTCCGTGCGGTATTCCGGTGCGAGTGCCTGCGATTTGGCGATGAACGCAGTTTGGGTTTCGCCGTCGAGGGCGGGGGGTGGCTCCGTGCGTGATGTGACCGGGACACCGATCGCCTTGAAGAATTCCTCCTGCCCGGACGGGGTGCACATGCACAACAGCCGTGCTGCCTGGCTTGCTGCGTTGCGGAAGCCGTGAGGCGCGTTAGCAGGTACGTTGATGGTCTCGCCGGTCCGGGCCAAGAAGTTCTGGCCCCGGAAGCTGAGCTCCACCTCGCCTTGGAGGACGGTGAACATCTCCTCGAAGTCGTGACGGTGAGGAGGGGGGCCGCTGCCGGGTGGGATATGCATATCGATGAGGGTGTACTTGCCGGCGGTGTCAGCGCCGGTCACCAGAATCGTGTAGGTGTCTCCTACGAGGCCGAGGTGAGGGAGGCTCTCGTCTGCGTCGGGACGTGCCACGGTCAGATGTCGCTGGGGGTCGTCGGGTGGTACCGACGGCGGCGGAGACGTCGATACGGGTTCTGTCAAAGGGTGCTCCTCTTCGTTGTGGCCGCCGTCATAGGGTAGGACGCGGGCCGGCGTTCTTCGTCAGTCGATTTGGCGTCTGTTGTGGAGCACGGGGATCGCCTCGCGCGCTCGGACCACCTCATCGAGGTCGAGGTCGACGACCAGGGTTTCCTCCTCGGACCCCAGGCTGCCGAGGATCTCGCCGAACGGCGAGACCACCATGCTGTGCCCGATGCCGGTGGGCGCGGAACCGGCCGCTCGCCCCTGGATTGCCGGGTCCGCTTGGTCGCAGGCCAGCACGAAACTCGTGCTGTCGAGGGCTCGGGCGCGGACGAGCAACTCCCATTGCTCGATCTTGCCCGGGCCGGCACCCCACGACGCGCTCACCACAGCGATGCGGGCTCCCGCGGCGGCGTTGTCGACGTACAGCGTTGGAAAGCGCACGTCGTAGCACGTGGTCAGCCCTATCGGCACGCCGGCCACCGTGATCACCTGCCTCTGGTCACCTGGGGCGACCGTGTCCGACTCCCGGAATCCAAAGGCGTCGAACAGGTGGATCTTGTTGTACGCGGACGTTTTCTCGTCGCCCGCCACGAGGAGCGTATTGAACACCCGTCCATCAGTCGCAGGCGTGAACATGCCGATCACGATCGTGATGTCGAGATCACGCGCCAGGCGTTCGACGGAGGAGCCGAAAGCACCGTCCGGCGGCTCGGCGATCTCGGCCAGCGGTGCGCCAAAGGCGTGCATGGCCGCCTCCGGATAGACTGCCAGGCAAGCGCCTGCTGTCGCAGCCGCGCGGGCGGTCTCCGTGATCTTCGCCAGGTTCGCGTCGATGTCGTGGCTGCTGAGCATCTGCACAAGCGCTACTCGCACGGGGCCGTCCTCAGTTCTCGGCGCCTCGCGGTGCCATCGGTCCAACCTGCATCGTGTACTCCAGCCGCAGCGTCCACTCGGCACCTGCGCTCATCGTCGCCGAGAACTTCTCTCCGTAACGGAAGGCTCCCTCAAGAAGGGGCACGGTGCCGCAGAAGATGATCAAGTCGCCTGCCGGATTCTGTTGGGTTGCGCGAGATGTGAGATCGCTTGGCATTCTCAGCTCGGCCAGGGTGCCGCGCTGGTAGGCGACGTCGTCGATAGAGCTGGTCACCTCGATAGCGTCCCAGGCGGCGTCGAGGCCACCTCTGACGGGGTCGACGTCGAGGAGGATGACAGTAGGAGCGACCGGCTTGGGACAGGCCGCCTTGGAGTTCCGGACGTCGCTCGCCTCGAGGTCGCGGTCGGTGTGGTCTGAGCCAAGCGCCAAATGCCAAGTGCCGGCTGCTCGCACGAGCACAGGTTCGACCTCACCGGAGGTCCGTGGTCCCGGCGCGGGCAGGCGCGTCGCGGTGGTGAGGAGATCGGCAGCAAGGTCGTAGACCATCGGCACCTGCGGCGGAGGCGCGATACCGATCGCCGCCAGCTCCTCGATGTGCTTGCGGACCGAGGCCTCACTGCGCCCGGCGTACCCGATCACGAGCAGGGCCGGCGCCGAAAGATCAGGGAACGGCACCTCGCGACCCGGGCTGGCGACACCTACCATCGTGTCCTCTTCCTGTTGGTACGGCGTGAGTTCACTACAGCCACCTTGCAGTCACCGGGGTTCGGTCACGGGCCTGCGTTCGTCCCCGAACTCAGCCACAGCGGCGGCTGAGTACCAGCATACTCAAGCCCGTGAAGCAGGAGCGGGAGTTCTTCGACCCGGCCGACGTCGCTTGGGCCGCAGCGGTTGGCGTCCGCGGGGTGACGGAGAAGGTCCTCAGCACCGGTGACGGCCCGGTCCTCACCCGCCTGGCTCGATGGGAACCCGGACTGGACACTGTCGAGGCAGGCGTCATCCGACACGACTACATCGAAGAGGTTTATCTGCTCGAGGGTGACCTCACCGACCTGACCCTGAACCGCACCTTCCACGCCGGCGAGTACGCATGTCGGCCCGTCGGCATGGCTCACGGGCCATACCGGACGGAGGCCGGTTGCACCATGCTAGAAATCCGCTACTAGTGCGGTGGAAGCCTAATGGGTATCGCATCGGGAAATAAGTGCTGGTCTGGGCGACCAAGGGTCGCAGGTTCGAGTCCTGTCTCCCCGACGGACGCGCAAGTTGGGTTCAAGGCGAGCGAATGCGTAGGGCGCTTTGCGCCTGCGAGTTGCGTGGTGTAGTGCTCTGAGCAGGAATATGACCTTTCCTGCAAAAGGCATCAATTCCCACCGGCGGTGGAGGGGTGCGCCGCCCAGAGAGCGTCATTGGCGCACCTTATTCTTCGGCGCGCTTCAGGATGCGAGTGCCTCCTTGCGCGTCGTGCCCGGTCATCAGGGCAGGCGCCGCGGGCGGTGACCCAGCCCGGCGCAACCAGCGGCGTCGGGATCAGCTCGCCGTCAGCGGTGCGACGCAGGAAGCCCGCGGCGCGTAGCGCCGAGCTGCGAGGTCGTGCTTTCCTGAAGGATCGCCTGTACCTTGTCCCTGATCCAATTGTTCGGATCGGCGTGTCCAGTAACCGCGGCGACCTTCTCGGCGGTCTTGGACGAGCCAAACCATGTGGTCATCACACGACCGGTCATCACGCGGGCCGGCTCTTCTGTGTTCACGCGGCATCCTAGGCGCCGGTCATCAGCGGCCACGCCCTCCGGATTGGATTCAGCGCATTCCTGTCATGGCGCAGTGACTATCTCCGAGGATTGACGTCTGGGACCGTACTGACGAGGGGAGGCCGACACGGCAGGATGATCCTCGCGATGTCGATCTGCCCTGAGTGCGGTTCCGAACGGCTCATCCCAATGAGCTTCCCCGAGGACGAGGCCACCAACGAGGTTCGGTCGCAACCTGTCCTCAAGTGCGCCGCGTGTGGCCACCTGGTCTACGACACCGAGATCAAGGACGAGGCTCCGAGATCGGGTCATTCAAACTGACCCATTACCGAAAGGCGGCGACGCCCAGCAGGTGAAAGCAGGTCCTGGGGCGCCGCCGCGGTTGGGGTAGAAGAACCCTGATGGTGCCCGGGTGGACGGGAAGCCGCGCCGTCATTTCGCTGCTCCCCATCCGGAGGGCCGGGACTTTTCGAGTCTGCCGGCATCGCGAGAAGGTGCCGGATCAGTAACCCCCTGGCGCAACAGTGACCATCACGTACCTACGTTGTCGGTGCGGCAGCGTACCCAGCCGAAAATGGACCCGTTTCGCCACTTTCCGTGATCATTTGGCTCGAAAGCGAGCTGTTCTACTTGGTGAGTAGCTTCTCGAGTGCAGCCATTTCCATCCAATTGCAGCCGATTCCAACTTGCGGGGATCAGTCACCTGCAGGGACTAGTACGTATTCCCTGAGTGATGCCCATTCCTGCAAGACCACTCTGTTTCGCGCCACCCGCGGCGGACTGCAACATCTGAGACACAGCCCCTTCTCCCGAGCTCGCAGTCGATGCGGTGAGTTCGCGCCGAGATAGCAGAGAATTGAGCTGATGCCCGAGGGTCGCCGCACTCATAGAAAGCCTGTGCTAGCTCCGGATGAAAGACCGGACCCGATTGTCAACGTACTGGCGAGCACATCCGCCGACGCGGAGCCACCCGCCGACGAGGTACACAAGGGCAAGACGGCCGGCGAGGCGGCGACCGGCACGCCGGTGGCTGGGCGCTCAACGATCGGGGCCATCACCCAAGGCGGCCCCTTCGGGTTTCTGCAGATCCTTGGCCCGGGACTGATCACCGGCGCAAGTGATGACGATCCCAGCGGCATCGGAACGTACTCGCAGGTCGGGAGCCAGTTCGGCTATGGATTCCTGTGGACCGCCCTCTTCACCTTCCCGCTCATGGTTGCCGTCCAGGAATCGTGCGCTCGCATCGCGCTCCATACCGGGGTCGGATTAGGGACCAGTCTCCGTCGAAAGTTCCCCACATGGTTGGTGGGCCTTGCCATTCTCGCCCTGCTGGTGGCCAACACCATCAATGTCGGAGCTGACCTAGGCGCGGTGGCGGCCGCAGGACAGCTGCTCACGAGCGGCGGCCACAAGACGGGCGGGATCCCCGCTGTCTGGCTGGTGGTTCCGGTGACTGCGCTGCTGCTGTTCCTCCAAGTCCGGGTGACCTATACGCTGATCTTCCGGCTCTTCAAGTTCCTGACGCTTGCGCTGTTCGCGTACGTCGTGGGTGCTTTCATTGCCCATCCGCAGCTGCTCGAACTCCTCAAGGCGACCGTCATCCCGCATTTCGACTTCAGCACATCCTTTATCACGGCGTTCGTCGCCATCCTGGGCACCACGATCTCGCCGTACCTGTTCTTCTGGCAGGCGTCGAGCGAAGTCGACGAGATGAAGGCGGCGGGAGGCGCTACGGAGGAAGAGCGCAGTGGGATGACGCGCAAGGAGCTCCGCGCCGCGCGGAGCGATGTCGTGGTCGGGATGGCCTTCTCGCAAGTCGTGATGTACTCGATCATCCTGACTACCGCCGCGGTCCTCAATGCCCATGGCATCACCAACATCCAAACCGCTCAGGATGCCGCTGCGGCACTCAAGCAGGTTGCTGGTCCGTTTGCCTTTGTGTTGTTCTCCGTCGGCATCATCGGCACGGGATTGCTCGCCATCCCGATACTCGCCGCCTCGGGCGCGTATGCGGTGAAGGAGTTCTTCGGGGTTCGTGGGGGACTTGCTGACAAAGCGCGCTACCGTCCCTTCTTCTACAGCGTCCTTGCCTTGGGAATGCTCGGTGGATTAGCTATGAACTTCGTCGGCATCGATCCAATCAAGGCGCTGTTCGCTACGGCTGTGATCAATGGCTTGGTCGCGCCTCCGCTCCTGATCCTTATCACTCTGCTCGGTTCCGACCGCAAAGTGATGGGCGAGCACACCAGCGGCAGGTTGAGCAGGACGTTCGGGTGGCTCGCCACCGCTGTCATGACCATTGCCGCGATCCTCCTCGTAGCGACAACCGTTCACGGCGGCTGACATCGCAAATCTCGCGATGCAGGTACCACCCACCGGGCGGTGGGCGCGTATGTTGGGGTTGCGCGTGTCCCGGGCGATGCACACCTGAACGCAGCGGTTCACGACGGTGCCGAGGACCAGTGTGGGTCATGGGGAGCTGTGTCGACCGCCGAAGCGTTGTTGCTGTAATTGTTACGGTGGCGGAAGCACGCTCGAGATCACCCGTGGCCACAAGGCTGACAGGCGGCAGGGTCGGGCGTCAACAAAGGAGGTCAGAAGTGACCGAGATGCAAGTACAGGACCAGGCTGTTGCCAACGATGGGCAGAACTATCGGGGGGTGACGAGCACGGCGCAGACGACTGCCGACCCAGTCACCGGAGCCACCGTGAGGCGGAGTTCCACTCGCGCCTGGTCGGGCACTTCTCCGGCGGTCGGGATTGTCTGGTTGCTTGCGGGCATTGTCCTCGCGTTCCTCGCGCTGGACTTCGTGTTTCACGCCAGTGGGGCGAATAGCGTGGGCTTCGCATCGTTCGTCTTTGCCGTCGGGACCTTCCTTGCCGCACCGTTCGCTGGCATCTTCAAAACCACCTATGCGGCCCCTGGGTCCCTGATTATCTGGGCCGACGTACTGGCGATGGTCATCTACGCTTTGCTGGCGGTTGTGATCGTCAAGATCGCGGCCGTGGTTTCCGCGCGCAGCAACGCGACCGCGGCTCTCTAGCTGGCAACACGTCCCCGAGCGCGCCCTGGACCGACTCAGTGCAGGGCGTGACCACAACGGACGTCGAGCTTAAGGGTGCCCCCCAGTGAGGCGAACCATGGACCAGCGCCCGACACAATCTGACCACCCTGAGCTTCAGTCGCCGCGCGTCCTGGCAACTCAAGGGGAGCAACCAGCGAATGCTCCGCAGGTTGCAATTGACTGCGTGTCCGGCGCCGTCCTGAGTCCGGATGGGGCTCAACGCTGGGACGGGTCGATGTGGAGGTACATCGAAGCCGAGTCGCCGCGCCTGGCTGGCGGTGCCAGGCACAGCACTGCCACCGGTCAGCGGTGCGATGGTGGCGAGTCCCAAGCGATCACGGATCCGTCACCTGGATCGGTCGCTGCGGATGTGCCAACCGAGTATCCGGTGGTCCTGCACTGGAAGCTGGGTACGCTGACCGCGACGCCCGCCAGCGTTGCGTTTGACATGACCGCACGGTCGGTTCTCTTCGGCAGGCACAATAGAGATATTCACCGGGAGTTCCTGTATGTCGACCTTCGCCAGGTCGAGGTCCATCCTGGCCGCGCCAGCATCGGTGTCGTGCTTCGCACTCGCGAAGGCGAGGTCCAGGGGTGTCAGGGCTGCACGAACGCCGATGAGGTTGACGCCTTCTTGGCGGCCCTCGTGCAGCACGACGTGGACGTCCTCGTGGGGGCGGCCACGAAGTCGGTCATGATCGGGCGGTACACCGGATAGTTGGCCGTCGGGTGGATGCGCGATCGGCCCCCGCTAATCCGTATTCCGAAACGTCAATGAGTATCCACGGCCGGGCCGGTTGACCAAGTCACACGGAATCTCCAGCCGGGCCAGGATTTTCCTCACCCGAAGCACGTAGTTGCGGACCTCCTCCGGAAACAGCGCAGAGTCCGCCCAGGCGAGACCTGTGATCTGTGACGCGGTGTAGAAGCGGTGGGGATGGTCCAAGAGGAATTGCAGGAGTTCGAACTCTCGAGGGGTGAGCACAGCGTCCTTCCCCTTGTGACGCACCACATGACCATCCGGATCAAGCCACAGGCCGTGGAGCTGCCAGACCCTTTGGTACCACAAGTCCAGCCGGGCGTGGTACCCAGCCATCTGGGCCTCGATGAAGGTGACGTCCTCGCCGGCGGCGCGCTGCGCGACCGGATGCAGTCTGGGCAACTCGCGTTGGACCCGTTCAAGGAGGCCGAGCTTGAAACGAATGAGATCGTCGTAGATGCTCATCCAATGGCGCGCGTCTTCCCAGTGCTTCGTTTCGATGTTCTCTCCCTCCAGCGGCCGCGTCACTGGTTTGTCTGAGCGTCCTGCCCCCATGGTCGTGACTATACGGAAGCTGTTGCTGATCTTCTTATGCCGGTCGGTGTATCAGGAGACGATGAATCCCGAAGCCGGTCGACAGGACAGACCCGATATTGTCGCCGCGATCAGGGGTGGAGACAACTCACTCGGTATGGACGGGGAGGCTGATCCCGTCACCGCCTCCCTCGAACAGGCGCTGTTCTGGAGGAATATCTACACCGAGATCCTGGCCATGGAGGAGGCAGTCCTCGAGCGTATTCAGCAACTCATGGCTGATCAATCAACCCAGGCGCGACGCGAGGTCGAGCTGACCAATGTCCCGGTGGTTGTCGCACAAGCTGACCGATTCCGAGCGAGGTTGGGGTTTTGGGAATCGGCATACCAGCGCCTCGATGGCGCCGTTACCCTGGGGCGAAGCTAGCCCGATGACCTGACGAGGAGAACGATCGTTGGCTCCCTCCTCAGGCCCGTACTGCTCCCGGTCCCAACCCATAGCACGACGGATGTCGGGCCGGCTGTCTCTTAGGGTTCGATGCGACCTTCGTGCACGTCAAGCGCCCCTTCCACGAACCCAGCCCGCCAGGTCGGATCCTGGTTCCCCTGCCATTCGCTCGAGAGTGTCGGCCACGTCGCAACGTCGGGCGTACCAACGTCGGGCGCACCAATCTCCTGAGCGATGACATAGCACCGGTCTGAGCCCCTCGTTGGCAGGTCGGCGGGCCCCAGTCCTTGCTTTTCGTACATGTCGCGAAGCTTGTCCAGTTCCGTCTGCTTCGCATGCTCGGGCGCCCATTGCCGCCCGCGCTCCTTACCGCGCTCGCGCTCACCCGGGTTATCTGGCATGGCACCTCAGTGTAGCTGGGGATTGCGATCACCCGCCTGATCCCGGGGGCTCCGCATCTACACGACCCGACGGTCCTGAACCCGGGCTACCGGGAACACCTTAATTCAATAAGGCCGCGTGTCTCCTAGGGTCTGTTCCGCTTTCCGCGGACCTCGACTGCGCCTTCCACGAACCCCGCCCGCCAGAACCGATCGCGGCGTTCCCGCCAGTCGCCGCTCCAGAGCGTCTGCCATTTCGTCGCAGCGGTCGAGCCGATCTCATCGGCGATCGTGAGGCACCGGTCCCGGTGGCTCATTTGCTCACCTGCCTCGCTTGGCGCCTGCTGCTCATACATGTAGCGAAGCTGGTCGATTTCTGATCGCCGTGCTTCGTCGAGTGCCCATCGCCGGCCGCTTTCCTTGCCTCTCGCAATATCAGCGGCAGGATCCGGCATGACGTGGAGTCTAGTCAACAGTCCCGCGATAGTGAGAGCGCTTTCTTGGAAAGCTCGACCAAACAACGCCGGGTCGCGCCCCGAGGGCCACACCTGCTGTTGCTGTATTTGTTGCGGCAGCGTCCGCAGGCTGAAATCACGTGACCCACATGGGGCATCCTTCGTGGCCCACAGGTAGAGGTTGTCCCGCAATGGAGGACCAGACATGGGTGGACAGGAAGATCAATTCGTCGGCACGGCGAAGGAGCTTCAAGGCAAGGTCACCGGCGACGCGGACAGGGAAACCGAGGGCAAGGTTCAGAACGCCCAAGGAAAGGTCGAGAAGACCGCTGAAGGCGCCGTCGATAATGCTAAGGGTGCCGCGCAGGCAGTAGGGGACAAACTAGCCGACCGTTGATGCCGTCGTCAACGCCGATTAGCCCACCATTGGCCCGACACAGGCGAGTCCGCAGTACCTCAGCTACGTCGGGTGGCATTCATTCACGCCGATTGACCACGACGCCGTCCCATCGACGGCTGTCATGGTGACCACGCCACCTCTAGGAGGCCGTAACGACGTTTGAAAAAGCTGGAGAAGAAGGTCTCCGGACTAGGTGGCTAAGGAGGACGGGTGGTTGATGCGGGACAGCGTGACCGGTCGTGTCATCTGCACGCACCAGAGCGATCGCCGTGGAGGGCGGGGGGCAAACCGACGCGGCGAGCGGACGTTGATAAAGCACGGAGAGGCTGTCAGGTCTGCGCTTGCTCCCTGACGGCCCGTCGTGACGAAACCGACTTAGCACTCGCCGCGGGGCTGACGACTCAGGACGTGGCTCCCTGTCCAGTAGCGCTGTGTTACAGCGGACGGTCTGACGACGCCCGTCTTTTGGGAATCCAGCGCCGACTTGGCGTGGGCAACCAACGCTCGGGAACCCAGAGAATGAACGCGCACCAACCAAGACTAAGGAAAAACCCGCCGATGACGTCTGTCGGCCAATGCGCACCCGCCCACACGCGACCTAAGCAGGCAAGCAAGATCACGAGTCCGGCAATAACCCATACGATTCGGCGCCAGCGCGGGCCCACGTGCGGCGAGATTGCCGTCGCCAGCATGAATGACAGCCACGTGAAGTAGAGAGCATGGCCACTCGGATAGCTGTAGCCACTCGATGGGTTGAGAATCGTGACCAGGTCCTCCGTTGGGCGCTGACGCTCAACGGACACCTTGACGATCTCGCCGATGAGACTGCCGATCGCACCGAGCGCCATCAACCAACCCGCCCGGCGGTCCAGCACGAACAGCACCGCGACGACCGCGGCGCCAAACAGGTCCTGGATCGGGCCGCCCGTGACGTTGGTCAGGGTCATCCAATAGGTGATCGGGCCCCAGGGCACCTGCTGAACGGCGCGCTCGACCGGGATATCGAACCCAGCTCGCGTGACGCCGCTGAGAACGAGAGCAGTGACGACGCCAAAGAGCACAAACCCAATCAGCGCCAGGGGTCCCAGCCATCGACGTTCAGCAGCGCCGGGTGCGCCCGCCCGGATCTCCTGCGCAGCCCCGTCCTCCACCGCGGATTCGCCGACGCCGATCCTCACTGGGACGTGCCCCTCGCTACCAACATGGCAAAGATGTTAAATAATGCGTCCTCCGATCGAGATTGGGCTGGGCACAATCCCTTGCGATGACTGCGACCCCACATTCACGGCTGCATCGCTTCACCGGCGACATCGACTGGGTCTTTATGTCCATTGCGCTGGTGGCCGGGGTGCTCTTTGCTGTTCTCTCGGTGCTCGTCGCCATCCACCCGGCGCCCTTCTTCTTCGACCGTCCAGTCGAGGTGGACGTGCAGTCGGTCCAGGTGGGACCTCTGGATTGGTTCAACGTGTTCGTGTCAGCCTTCGCTGGATTCGTCGGCGTCGGCGTCGGCGCCGCCGTCATCGCTATAACCTTCGTACTTCGTCGCCCCGCCACGCCGTTCGTGGCGTTCTCGGCGATTTACGCTGCCCTATACAACATCGTCAACATCATCATCCGACGGCCGCGACCCACCGGTGTCGCGCACACGACCTCCAATCTCATCGGCTTCAGCTATCCCAGCGGGCACGTTGGCTTCTTTCTGTGGCTGAGCGTGCTCGCCATGGTCCTCCTGGCTCGTCATCTGCCCCGGCCGCTCTACGTCGCGTGCTGGGCCCTGGCTGTGGTGCTCGTAGTGAGTGCCGCGCTCAGCCGCATCTACGTGGGTGCCCACTGGCCTAGCGATGTGATCGGCGGTTTCCTGGTTGGACTCGCTTGGACGTGTTTGAGTCTCTCGCTGGGACGGCTCACGCAACCGGTATTTGCCAGGCGTTCTGCGCGCCGCGAGGGTGCCCGCAGCCGTTGAACGTCCCAGATCAACCGCCGGCCATCCAGGTCCTCGACCACGCCGACGGGACGCGCGGAGGTCGGGTAAGTTTTCTCGCCCGCATCTGAGCATGCCGCAGCATGGCACGAGCACCGCCGGCCCGGCCGGCCGGGCCGGGCAATGAATCGCATCGGACCCTCGCACTCACCAGATGGGGAATGCGCCATCATGGCCCAGAAATGGAGCCCGACCTCGAGTGGAGCGGCTGGGGCGGAGAGTGATTTCTGATCTGGCGGACGGCGTTGACGCGCGGATTGGCGGGGTCATCGAGCGTGCCAACCGCAACCATCACCACAGGCGCTTGGCGCGTATCGACTGGGACCAGGCATTTCGTGGCGACGACCGAGGTTGGGCGAGCCGGCGGCCGGCCCGTGAGGGTAATCACCTTCAGGTATATGTGGACGGCGCCGCGGCGCTCCCCGCTATCGCAGCCGCGGTGCGGGGCGCTCAATCGTTTGTGCACGTTGCTGGTTGGACTATCGCCCCTGACTTCGCTGTCGAGCGCACGCCGACGGTCGTGACCTTGCGGGATCTCCTCGCCGATGCGGCGACTCGGGTCGAGACCCGGGTACTCGTCTGGGCCGGCGCTCCGGCCCCGGTCATGCATCCGTCACGCGCAGAGGCGCGACACTTGATGGAAGCACTCCTGCGCGGAACTGCCATCCGTGGCGCCCTGGACCACCGCAACCGCCCGATGCATTGTCATCACGAGAAACTGGTCATCGTCGACGGCATGGTGGCGTTCGTGGGCGGCATCGACCTCACCGATCTCGGTGGTGACCGGTTCGACGGCGCGCCGCACCTCAACGCCAAAGGCTTGGGCTGGCATGATGTCGCTGCCCGCCTCACCGGGCCCACAGTTGCGGATGTCACGTCGCATTTCGCGATGCGCTGGGAAGCGACAACCGGTGAGCGATTGGCTGCGGTCGCTGTGCCGGCGACGACGGGCCACAGCCGGGTGCAGATGGTTCGGACCGTTCCCGAGCACACATACCCGGCCCTCCCTCGGGGCGACTTCAGCATTCTCGATTCGTACATTGGAGCGCTGCAGCGATCCAGCCGCCTCATCTACTTGGAGAATCAGTTCCTCTGGAGCGTCGAACTTGTCGCGGTGCTACGCGAGAAGTTGCTTCGGCCACCGACGGACGACTTCCGGGTCTGTCTTGTCCTTCCACAACGGCCCAACAACGGCAAGGACGACACGCGAGGTCAGCTGAGCGTGCTCAAGCAGGCGGATCATCACGGGCGTCTGCTTGTGAGCACGATCGGTCCACCTGGCCGCAAACAACCCCCCGTGTACGTCCACGCGAAGGTGGGCGTGATCGACGACGAGTGGTTGATCGTTGGGTCAGCGAATCTCAATGAACACTCGCTGTTCAACGACACCGAGGTCAATCTCGTCACCGACGACGGAGTATTGGCTCGGAGTGTTCGCGAGCGGCTGTGGAGTGAACACCTGGGTAAGGACTGCAAAGGCCGAGACCCACTTGAGGTCATCGAGACACAATGGCGACGGTCGCTGAGTTCCGCACCCCCTTATGCCACCGCGCTTCGCCCCCTTCCTTCTGTTTCACGCCGTTCGTCGCGACTGCTCGGCCCGATAAAGGGTCTGCTGGTTGATGGGTAATTGGCGGGAGCGTCCCATCCGACCCTCGCCGCGACAAGACGCTGATGACGCCGTCGAGGGAACCAGGTAGTCCGCCCGCGCAGCAGGGACACTCGAGCCGACCGTTGAGGCGGCAGGTCCCCTCGAGATCGGTTGTGTGGGTAACGTCAATCTGGTGTACCCCAGCGTGCAACTAACCCCTGAGAATGGACCGACGACCTGCGCTACGAGACAGCGCGGAATCAGGGAGAAACGCCGCCGACTTTGTTACGGCCTTTCTTACGGGAGCACGCCTAGGGTGAGGATCTCGGCTTCAGCTGAGGCGCCCACACCTCAGTTACCAATCCATGGATCGACGCAGACCGATCCGACCACAAAAAGGGGCTCATGATCGTTCTCGGCGTTGTTCTGCTGATCATCGGGTTGATCGCCGCCATTCCGATCCTCTTGACGTTAGGGATCATCCTGGTGGTGATTGGGGTCTTTCTGGAACTCCTGGGAATGGCCGGGCACGCGCTCGGCGGCCGGCGTCACTACTACTAGCATGGCCGCTGTTGTCGGGCGCCGAGCCAGCCAGGCGTCGGTCGCGCGAGGTTTGTCATGAGCCGCCGATACAAGCGGGCCGTGCTCGCTATCAAGGCGGTCCCCGCACCGCTGATGCAGGCGAATGCCACATGTCCAACCTGCGGCCGGTCGAGTTCCAGCGTTCTCGGGCGGATCGGCTTACGTCTGGTCTTCCGGTGCTCCGATTGTCACATCGAGTTCTTCCGGCACAGTGGACAGACTTCTACAGCCTTCTGATGTTGGCGTGGATCAAGGATCGCCGCGCCAGACCCGTGAGTATCCACGGTTCGAGCGACTGACCAGCTCGCACGGTATCTCGAGCCGTACCGGAGGCCTCCTCACGCGTTATATGTAGGGGTGCTGCTCGGAACACAGGTACGGATGCCGCAAGCTCGCCGGCGCGCCAAACGCGACAGCGTATGGATCGACCGAGTACGGAGCTACGGGGGTGGCGGCCATCCGATCAACTGCCTTGTTTCATCTTCGTCGAAACCAATCTCGCCCGGGACGTTCGAGCTTTGCTTGACCTTAGCCGTCGGTTTCCCCGGCAACCCGGGGGCAATTCGAGCCC
>CABEDX010000113.1_pt1 | contig 28878 bp, 31 predicted proteins | sample 3132991 | NCBI WGS metagenome assembly CABEDX01 (sample SAMEA5534332, study PRJEB31848) | metagenome | biome: tundra; feature: field; material: soil | place: USA | collected 2013-05 | depth 0.15 m
ATTGGAGAGGGCCCGGGCCGACGCGTCCGGAACAAAGCTGAGCTCCCCCACCGCTCGCATCACGCGCTCCCGCGTCTCCGGGCGAGGCGTCCCCTGGCCGTTGAGGACCCGCGACACCGACGCGATCGAGACGCCGGCCAGACGGGCGACGTCGTAGATCGTCAGCGTTCCCTTCGACCGCTTTGCTTCCGTCATGAGGGCTGGCGCCTCCCGTGCCTGGGACGTCGAGCGTTCCTGTAAGCGCTTACGAGTAAGCGCTTACAGGCTGGGCGGGATGATAGCCCTCCCCGCCTCGCTCCGCAAGGGGTTTCCCAAGATGAGACCCGACCAGCGAAAATCGAGCGGTGATTGAGCCAACCGACTACCACCCCGCCGACGACCGTTATTCAGCGATGAGTTACCGCCGCTGCGGGCGCAGCGGCATCCTCCTCCCCGCCATGTCGCTGGGCCTGTGGCACAACTTCGGCGACGATCGCTCTGTCGACCGCCAGCGCGCCATCCTCCGTCGTGCGTTCGACCTTGGCATCACCCACTTCGACCTGGCCAACAACTACGGTCCGCCGTACGGGAGCGCCGAAGCCAATTTCGGCCGGATCCTGCGCAGCGACTTTCGCGGGTACCGCGATGAGCTGGTCATATCGACGAAAGCCGGGTGGGATATGTGGCCCGGTCCGTACGGCGACCTCGGCTCTCGCAAGTACCTTTTAGCCAGCCTCGACCAGAGCCTGCAACGCCTCGGCGTCGACTACGTCGACATCTTCTATCACCATCGTTTCGACCCCAACACCCCCCTCGAGGAAACGCTCGGTGCCCTGCACTCGGCTGTTCAGCAGGGCAAGGCGCTCTACGTTGGAATCTCTTCCTATTCGGACAAGCGAACCACTGAAGCGATCGCGATCCTGCGGAGCCTCGGCACTCCCCTCCTCATCCACCAGCCGTCGTACTCGATGCTCAACCGCTGGATCGAGCACGGTCTCCTCGACGTGCTCGGCGCAGAGGGAGTGGGCTGCATCGCGTTCTCGCCCTTGGCGCAGGGGGTCCTCACCGACCGGTACCTCCACGGCATCCCCGAGGACTCACGCGCTCGCGAGAACTCGTCACTCAGCGAGAACATGCTGAGTGACGACATCCTGGCTCACGTGAAGGCACTCACCTCCATCGCGGAACGGCGCGGCCAGAGCCTCGCCCAGATGGCACTCGCCTGGGCGTTACGCGACCCGCGGGTCACGTCTGTGGTCATCGGCGCATCCAGCGTCGACCAGCTCGAGCAGAACGTCAAAGCCCTCGACCATCCTGAGTTCTCCGCTGACGAGCTCGCGGAGATCGATCAATACGCGGTCGAGAGCGGCATCGACCTGTGGCGAGGACCGGCGACCTCGTAACTGGCACGCGGGTCCGCGGCACCGCATGCGTCAGAGGAGCGTTTCCTCCTGCTCGACTCGCCTGCTTCTGCGGCGCTCCTGTCCGGCTTCGTTGTCAGATGCGGGGTGCTCGACGATTGCGATCACGCGGGTCGCCATGAAGCGGCCCACACGAACCGGGTTCCCACTGCGAGTGAGTTCGGCCACCTCGACGATGCCGCGTGCAGTGGTCACCTCGACGCGCCTGCCGGCACGTGTCGCCGAGACCTCGAACGTTCTCGCGCTGCCGGTCCCCGCATCGACGATGACCTCAACCATGTCTCCGATCACCGGTCGACTCTAACCATCTGACAGGACGCCCTTCAGGGTGCCGGCGAAACGGCGCACGCCCGTCATGGTCAGGACTTCGTGGCGCTCCAGGTCCCGCTGCCGCCACCGCCGGGAACCAGGTAGCTGCCCGACATGCTGTTGCCGGACACTGAGCCCGAGTAGACGACACCGCCGACTGCGCCGAAGGTGATCGCGCTCCCGGCCACGTTGCCGTTCACGTGCAGGGTCTCGACTGGACGCGAGAGGACGATGTCGCCGTTCAAGCCCGCGCCCGATTGAGTCCAGGTGAGCGTGAACGTGCCGTTGAAGGGTCCGCTGTACTGCCCAGACCAGGATCCCGAGAGTGGCGCGACAGCGATTGGTTCATCCGTTGCTTGATGAGCTCGCGCAGCGCGGCAAGCGAGAGAGGACCGACCTTGATGATGCTGCGTCGTGCCGGCTCGGCGACGCGATCCAGGAGCACCGGCCTCGCCACGCCCGTTCTGGCGGTCATGACGAAAGCGACCGGCTCGTGCTGCAGCCGCCTCACGGCAAAGCTCAACGCACGCCCCGACGGTGGGTCGAGCCATTGAACGTCATCGATGCCGATCACGAGCGGCCCATTCGCGGACATCAACCGCAGCAACGACAGCAATGAGGCGCACACCGCTCGCTCGTCAATGCTGCGGCCCTGAGTCGAGGTGCCGGAGCAGCGCTGCGGATATCGCCTCTCGTTGCGGGATCGGAAGGCGGTCCATCGTCCCCTCATCGACGCTCTCGAAGAGGTCGCCGAGCGCCGCGAACGAGAGGGTCGCCTCTGACTCGCCGGGCCGCGTGACGAGCACCTGAGCACCACCCGCACTCGCTCGTCGAAGCGCCTCCCGCCACAGGGTGGTCTTGCCGATGCCGGCCTCACCCTCGAGCGTGAGCTGGGCAAACTCCCTTCCCAGCCCGGCGACGAACGTCGCGACCGCAGCCAGCTCAGGGTCACGCCCGATCACCCCTACCGACCCGTCCTCCATGCAGGTGATCATGGGTGGACCACGGTGCCCCCTGCAGCCTCTGCGCCGGTCGATCTCGTCACACCCAGCCAGCCGATGTGGTGATGTCGTGGGCCACGATGCGCCGAGGTAACGAGTGAACCGACACCGCGTCGTCACCGGCCGTCTGCATCGCAGCATACACATCGTTAGCAGTGCACTCGCGACGCCATCCCGGGGATAGGAAAGATATGCAGGAGTTGTCGGTTCGTGGCCTCGACCAGAGGCATGAGCGCCCGCCGAGGGTGTTGAGCCGGACCCACCGTCGCAAACCGCTCGATCTCACCTTCGCCCGACGGCTCCATGCGTACGAGGGCGAACTCGCCGAGCGAGAAAGCCGTGCGGCCGCAGAGGCGCAGGATCTGCGGTTTCTCAGCGCGCGGCTGACGCGGGTCCGGATGGCGTTCGAGTATCGCCGCCTGGTTGCGGTGTATCAGCCGATCGTCGATCTCCGCACCGGTGCAACCTGCGGCTACGAGGCACTGTCCCGCTTCCAGCTCGACCCACTCCGTCCACCGGATCAATGGTTTGCGGAAGCCGACGCCGCCGGCCTTGGACCTGAGCTGGAGATGCACGCGATTCGCTCTGCGATCAAGAGCCGGCATCGTCTGCCCACCGGCACGTATCTGTCAGTCAACGTCTCGCCGAAGACACTGCTCAGTCAAGGTTTCGCCGCGCTGCTCCAGAGCCTGGACGGCAAGCCGCTGGTCGTCGAGGTCACCGAGCACTCCGCCGTCGAGGATTACGACGAGCTCAAGCGTGCCATCGACCAGTTTCGCGCGCGCGGCGTCCGGCTGGCGATCGATGACCTGGGGACCGGGTTCGCAAGCTTCATGCACATCGTCAAGCTGCTGCCCGAGTTCATGAAGCTCGACCTGTCGCTGACCCGCGATATCGAGGCTGACGCAGTCAAGCAGGCGCTCACCGCGGCGCTGGTCGGGTTCGCCTCGCAGATCGGTGCTCATCTGATCGCCGAAGGAGTCGAGACCGTCGAGGAGATGCAGACGCTGAAAGCCCTGGGCGTCGAATGCGCGCAGGGCTACTACCTGGGAGCACCGGCACCGCCTCCGGTCTAACGGGGACTGGAGTCCTCAGTCCGTCTCCGCGGTCATCAACGGGCTGAGTGAGTCACGGGCCTCCTCGATACCGGGCGACATCGCGCTGGCGGCTCGGCGCCTGTTGAGCTTCCTCATCGCAACGACACCGATCACTGCGGCGACGAGGCATGACAAACCGCCGAGCGCCAGACCACTCCGCGCACCTGCCACCTCAACGATCCAGCCGACGAGCGGACCACCGATCGGTGTCGAACCCATGAATCCGACAGCCCAGAGTGACATCACGCGACCGCGCATCGACGGGGTTGCCTCGAGTTGGAGCGTCGCATTGCCGGTGGACATGAAACAGATCGCTGCGAATCCCGTCACCGCCATCGCGACGAAGCCGATCGCCAGCGTCGGCGCGAGCGCAACGCAGAGCATCGCAAGGCCGAAGCCGGTGGCGGCGAACGTCATAGTGCGCAGCCCGGTACGACCCCGCGTTGCGGTGAACAGCCCGCCGAAGACGGCGCCGAACCCCATGGCGGCGGTGAGAAATCCATACGTCGCCGCATTGCCACCAAAGGTCTGCTTTGCCACCACGGGCAAGGTCACCTGGAATTCGTAGGCCAGCGTGCCGACGATCCCCGCCATGACGAGCGGCACCCAGAGCAGCGGCTGTCCCGCGACGTAGCGAAGGCCCTCGCGCAGCTGGCCCTTCGCGCGCTGAGCGGGCGGGCTCGGCTTGAGAGCCTTCGGATCCATCGACGTGAGCGAGTAGACGACTGCCACAAAGCTCACGGCGTTGATGAGGAAACACACGCCGACGCCCACCGTCGCGATGAGCAGCCCGGCCACCGCCGGACCGACGGCTCGCGCTGCGTTTACCATCGTGGAATTGAGGCTGACCGCGTTGCGGACATGAGCGGGACCGACCATCTCGAGCATGAACGCCTGGCGTGCAGGGTTCTCGAAGCAGTTGTTGAGGCCGAGCACGATCGCAAGCACGCAGATCTCCCAGAACATCACGCTGTGCGTGGCAACCAGGATCCCGAGCACAAGCGCCTGGACTCCCATGAGCGACTGCAGGACGATCAGGAAGCGACGCTTGTCGACGCGATCCGCGATGACCCCGCCATATGGCGCGAGGAGTAGTACGGGAAGCGTCTGCAGTGCCAGCACGAATCCGATCGCGGTGGGCGAATGGGTGATCGTGAACACCAGCCAGGACTGAGCGACGGACTGCATCCATGTCCCGACCAGTGACGTGCTCTGCCCAAAGAAGAACCGCCGGAAGTTTGGTATTGCGAGTGCGGAGAATGTTCGGCGACTGATCGCCATCAGGCCGGTCATTGCGTCGGCGGTCGCTCGTCGCTTGCGGTCCATCCAGGACGGAGTCGCTCCGCCAAGTCCTCCAGGATGGGAAGCGCGAGCGCGAGGGTGGCACGGTCACTCGCATTGAGATCCCGGAGCCGTCGGGACAGCGCATCGTTCCGCTCCGAGCGGATCCGTTCGAGCAGCCGGCTCCCCTTGGGTGTCGCGGTCACGCGACAGACGCGCTTGTCGACCCCGTCACGGATGCGATGCACAAGACCGGCCGATTCCAGTTTCGGAATCAGGCGCGAGAGCATCGTCGGGTTGAGGCCGGCGAAGTTCGCAAGATCAGAAAGGCGAATCGGTCCCTGTCGTTCCGCGGCGACGAGGAGGTCGACCTCGGTTGTGGTAAAGGTCCCAGCCGCAGCAGTCGGCCGGAGTCGGCGCGACACGCGGTTCACCGCGCTCCGCAGCAGCGCAGCGTTCAGGTCGTCTCCTGACTCCACGTTCGGGCGTTTGTCGATGCTCAGTCTCGGGCCATCCAGCATTGGTTGATTGCTGGCAAGTATATAACTTCAACCTGGGGCACGGTGACGGCGCGTTCGGCAGACGCATGCCTCGTATCAGGGATGAAGGCATATCCCCATGGGAAAATCGGGCCTAAGGTGAAGGGGATCCGACACGTTGCCGGACCCCCTTCTGAACGCGTTCCAGGTCAGACGTTCCCGAAGCGAGGGTATCCATCACCTCGGGTTCGACCGGGATGGCGGGCTCAGCAGGTCGGTGTGAATGTCCCGTGGGCTTGCGCAGGCGCGCCTCCCTGGATCACGTTGACGACCCAATTCGTCGCCCCGTGCTGGCAGGGAGCGCTAAACGACGTGTTGACGCCGCCGGTCGAGTTCGTCGTCGCGTTATGCACGGTCGCGCCGTTGAAGACGATACTCGTAGCGGTGTGCGCATCAACCCCGCCAACGCCCCATTTCACCGTGAGCGACGACGTCCCGGTGGTGTTGAAGCAGGTGTAACCACTCACCCGCACCAGCTGATTCGCCATCACCCCGTGCGAGTCTTTGGCGACCACGTTGTGCGTCCCATACACCGACGGTGGGACGGTGAACGTCTTCTTGAACGCGCCTTTGCTGGTGGTTTTCGACGTGCCGACACTCTTCGTGTCCCACGTGAGCGTCACGGCGCTGCTGGGGCTGAACCCGGAACCTTTCACCATGCCCTGATCTCCCGGGATGGTGATGGCGGGACAGTCGGACAGCTTCGGAGTCAAGAACTGCGCCCCCCCGCTCGGAGTCACGGTGATACCGGCGCTTCCGGCAACCGCGACTACGGGCAGCCCGGACACCGAGAGTCCCCCGACGGCAATCAATCCCGCACTGAGTAGTCCCACGCAGCGAATGTGCAGATGCATGTGGCGCCCCCCTTGATCGATTTCGAGCCCAGTGGCTGGCGACAACCCTACTCGCCGCCGGATGCGGATTGCAATCGTCGGATTCCTGCAGTCCCCGGTGACTAGCGAGCCGGCGGGCTCGGGCGCCGCGGCAGCGACCCGCGGCCGTGGTGGAACACAGGTCGCGGGTCGCCGGAAGAATCATCGCTGGCCGAGGTGCGCCACGACGGTACGGTCGCGGACCGACCGGGATGGGGCTATAACACTGGGTCCATGAGCTTCCTTCCCGAGCTCCGGCAGACGCTCCTTCCGGCTCGCGACTCGAAGCATGGCCCGCTACCGCCACTGCTGGTCGCGCTCACCTTCGTCACCGGGCTCGTGGATGCCTTCAGCTACCTCCTTCTCGGACACGTCTTCGTCGCCAACATGACCGGGAACGTGGTGCTGCTGGGATTTGCGTTGGTGGGGGCGCCCGGCTTCTCCGTCGCGGCGTCGGTGGTGTCCATGGGGTCGTTCGCTTTCGGTGCGGTGGTCGGAGGGCGGATAGGCGCCTCGTTCGCCCAGCACCGCGGCCACCTGTTGACGACCGCAGCGGCGCTCCAGGGAGCCTTTCTCGTCGCCGCGCTGCTGCTCGCAGTGCTGGCCGGCACTCCCATCCCCGATGGTTATCGGTATCCGCTGATTGCCGTTCTCGCGATCGCGATGGGGATTCAGAACGCCGCAACCCGGAAGCTTGCGGTGCCCGATCTGACCACGACCGTGCTCACCCTGACGCTGACGGGCATCGCCGCGGACAGCAAAATCGCGGGTGGGCCGGGATCCAAGGCTGGCCGGCGCCTGGTTGCGGTCGCTGCGATGTTGTGCGGTGCCGTGGTCGGGGCCGCACTGGTCCTCTACGTGCGTTCCGTCGATCCGCTGATCATCGCTGTGGTGGTGCTGGCGGTGGTGGCGGCGGCGAGCCGCGCACTCGGAAGGGCGGGATCACTGTGGCTTCGCGTCGACAGCTGACGGCGCTCGAGTGGACACTCGGGTGATGGCCGTGATGTCGAGATCCGCGGAATCTCCCACCGCTTCTCCGTAGAGCTCACGAGTCTCACCAACGAGCGGTGTACTGGCACCCTGCTCATCGAAGGCACGGAGGGCGAGATCAAGGTCCTTGAGGATGTCGCGCACGGCGAACATCGTCGGCGTGTGCTGGTCATGAAGGAACCCGCGCTCACGAACCGCGAGTCCCGGCGCGAAACGGACCAGGATCGAGAACACCTGGGCGCGGTCGAGCCCGACCGCTGTCCCTGCGGCAAGTAGCTCGGCTGCGGCGGCGCTGGTGATACCCAGCATGCTGTTGGCCACCAGCTTCAACCGCTGAGCACTGGCGCGGTCACCGACGTACAGAACGTCGCCCAGGTGTTCCAGCACCGGACGCGCCTGCTCGGCATCGGCTCGATCTCCGCCGGCAAGGATGAGCAGCTTTCCGCTCTCGATCGCCGGCACGCTGCCCACCACCGGAGCCGCGAGAAACCGTATGCCGTTTGCCTGCGCCTCGCGGCCAATCTCCTCGGCGATATCCGGGCCGGCCGTGCTGGTGTCGACGACCAGCTTGCCGGGGGCGGCACTGAGTACGCCGTCCAGGCCGAGGTACACATCGCGAACAGCCTCGTCGTTGGTCAGACTGCTGATGACCACGTCCGCCTCGTGCACGGCCTCGGCCGGCGTCGCCGCCACGCGACCGATGTGCAATTCCTCGGCCCTGGCGGCCGAACGGTTCCACAGCGTGATGTCGAAGCCGGCGCTCGCGAGTTGCCGCGCCATCGCACCGCCCATCTTTCCGGTCCCGAGAATCGCAACCGTGGTCATCGCAGCGCTCCCGATCGCGATCCGGCGATCGGCACGGCGTCATTCACATTCGCGGAGTCGCGACCGAGCGCACGACCTCGCGCACTCCGCAGCCGGTCTGCGCTGCGCTCGAGTTGCGCGCGCTCCTCGTCCGACATCGACGGGTCGAGGACGCGAACCACGCCACCCCGTCCGAGCACACTGGGCAGCGCCAGCGTTGCGCCGTAGGCCGGGATGTAGCTGGCCACCGGGAAGACGCTTCGCTCGTCGCGGAGGATCGCTTCGGTCAACCGCGCACATACGATGCCGATCCCGTACTGGCTCGAGTTGTTACCTTCGATAATCGTGATGTTTGCGAACCGGACATCACGTTCGACGGCTTCGCGAACCTGCTCGAAGGGCTCGCCACACTGGCGGCACGCGTCTTTGATCGGCACACCGGCCACCGCGGCAGACGACCACAACAGGACTTCCGAGGTGCCGTGCTCACCAACCGCAATCGCATCGACCGAGGCCGGGTTCACCCCGAGACGCTCGCCGAGATGCACACGGAACCGCATGCTGTCGATCACCGTGCCCGTGCTCAATACCCGGTCGTGTTGTGCGAGGTCTTGAGTAAGGTCGGCGAGCGGGTCTGGTGGATCGGTGACGACCATGAGGACCGCATCCGGCGCCACCGCAACCAGCTGGGGCACGATCTCCCTGTAGATCGATGCGTTGGCGTCGAGGAGCTTGAGCCGCCCCTCCGCATCGTTGCGATCGGTCGCACCTCCGGCCTTCTCATTCACGCCGGCAGTAATCAGGACTAGGTCTGCGCCCTCAAGGTCCTCGTAGGAGCCGTCGCGGATGTCAGCCGTCGGCGAGATCGGGCTCCCGTACCGCATGTCCAATGCCACGGCCTTGGCGCGCGACCGCGTGGTGTCGACCAGGACTATCTCTCGTGCCGAGCCCCGCTGGCCGAGCGCCATCGCACAGGCAGCCCCGACTGCACCGACGCCGATGATCCCCACTTTCATCCCTATTCCTCCGCGCACCTTGCAGCGTCCAAGCTTAGCCAGGTGTTCCGGCCGGTCGCTTGACCGGACCGCCGGACGGCCACAGTCACCAACGATGGTCCACCACCCGGCAACGAACGCCTCGAGGCCTGGCCATGCCGGGTATCCGCCCTCGAGTCAGGCCGAACGGGCGTTGGGCACTCGCTGCCCATCTGCAGATCGCAGGTGGAGCACGAACCGGCTGCCACGTGCGCCCGGGCGATCGTCAAGCGTGAGATCGCCGCCCATCTCGCGGGCCAGCGTTCGACTGATAAAGAGGCCCAGTCCACTCCCGACTTCTGTCGACTCATCGTCACGAGAAAAGGGTTCGAAGAGGTGCACGCGGCGCTCCTGCGGAATGCCGGCACCCGAGTCCTCGACGACGACCTGAAGACCGCCTACGTCCTCGACGCGCAGCACCACACAGCGCCCGTCGCCCGAGTACACCAGCGCGTTATTGATCAAGTTGTCCAGAATGCGCAGCGTCCGATCCTGGTCACCTTGAGCAACCGCCGACCCGATGCGGTCCGCATCGACGACAACACTGCCGTGGAGCAGACGGGCTCGCGGCTGCGCTCGTTTGGCTGCCGTCCGGGCGACCTCAGTGAGATTGATGTGGTCGTCGCGAATGGACGCGGTGCTATCGATGCGACGGAGCGCCAGAATGCCGTCGACGAGGACACGAGCCTCCTCCAATTTCAGGCTGAGCACCTCGAGCGGCGCGCTCCACTCTTCGGGTGCCGATCCGAAGCTACCGTCCTTCAGCATCGAGAGATATCCACTCGCGACACCGAGTGGCGCTCGAAGATCGTGGACGATCTCCACGACCCCGTCGGGCAACGAGCGGACGACGTCAGCCACCACGGGTACCTCAAAACGTTATATCAGGGCTATATCTAAGTTGTACCGCACCGTACTGAAATCGGCAAGCGCCGTGCTCGGGTTCGTAAGCGCTGAACGCGTTGACGCCGACTGCGTGTGCTCTGACTGAGCCGCACGTTCGGCGCGGCCTTACAGCTCGCTCCTGTGGTCTCAGCCGGACGCCTTCTCCGCTGCGACGGTGAGATCGTCTGAGCGCCCCTCCGCGAGGCGGGACCATTGAGCGGTGGGACGCCCGCCGGTGCGGAACTGGTCGCCGTTCGTTGCGAAGGGCTGCGGCCAACCGTCTGGGGAGTCCTCCCAGCTCTCTTGACGCCCGTACACCGTCATATCGAGGAGCCCGTAGGTCGGTGCCATTTTCTCGGCGGCGCGGCCGGAGGTCCAGTAGGTCTCAAACACGCGGTCACGGTCGCGGAGGTAGCACACCTGCATCCCAAACCAACGTCCCGCGAGGAGGGCCTCTGTTGACGGCTGTGCCGAATACTAGGCGACATCCCAACCGCTGAAGTCGCGATAGTGAGAGCAGGGTTGGTGCGCGACCCCAAAGCCCGAGCCACCCCGGTCAACCTCCAAGTAGACGTTAACGATCTCCCAGAATCAAGGGCCTACTGAACGAGCACGCGGAGGTGTCGATGCGAGTCTTCGATGCGATGCCGGTGCGGTGGTCGCATCGACTTCGTCGATTGCCGCGTGCGATGTCAGCTGTCCTCTGGGCGAAAGAGGAATCCGTGGTACGCACCCTGCCCGTCAATGTAAAAACCCACGATGACACGGTGATCGTTGATGCATTGAACGCTCGTGCCCTCGGTGGCGGACGGGTCGTCGAGAGTCTGATACGAGCCGTGCTCGAATCGGAATCCGTGAGCCGCCCCACTCGCCCCGAAGTACGTGCCGGCGACCGCGGCGCTGTCATTGACACAGTAAGCCACGGTGCCGTCACCCTTGGTGTGGGCTGCCTGCGGATCGGCAACCACGGAGAAGTCGCCCGATCGGTCGATGAATCCATGGTTCACGCCTTGGCTGTCGATGTAGCCGCCCGCTAGCGCACCGTTGTTGCTTATCCCGCCAAGGGCGGTCCCCTCCCCGCTTGCGCCGCCGGCCAACGCATCGTCGACCGTGCGGTAATCGCCCTCTCGGAGAATGTAGCCGTGCTCGACTCCTCCGGAGTCGATGTACGTCCCGACGATCACACCATCGTCGTTGATGCCGAAGGCGTATGTACCCTGACCTGAACCAGTGCCCGCTTTGGGATCGTCGATGGTCTGGTAATGACCTGAACGCAAGACGAACCCGTGGATGACGTTGGCGCTATCCAGGTAGTAGCCGACGATCGCACCCCAATCATTGAGGTCGATCGCGTCGGTGCCCTGAAAGGGACCTGAACCCGCGCGCGGGTCATTGAATTCGACGAATTCTCCGTCACTGTACCGAAAACTGTGTGTCAGGTTTTTCTTTGTGGAGTAGTTCCCGACGATCACCCCCCGGTCGTTGATGCCAGTGACGAACGTCCCTTGCCCACTGGCATCTCCGGCGTGCGGGTCATCGACTGCAACGAACGTCCCATGGTTTGAGACGGGAGCGGCCGCCTCAACGCTGGTGGCGGAGATCACCGAGCCCGCAGCCACAAAGAGGATCGACAGCGTTCGCCCCATCATCACGAGCCCTCCTGAAGGCCAAGTCAGGGGCGGGATTGTAGCGACAGTGCGTGAGGCGAGTCACCGACACTCATTCCGGGTCCGGAGCACGCCGGAGATGACCGGATGTGTCGCCACACGGCGAGAGGTACATTCTTTTGTACGACTCCCCACCGGCTTCTCGTGCCCGGGTCCCCGAGCTCTTTCCCACCCACAATGCATACGCGGATGCATTTCGTGCTCGGCATCCGGATGCACTCGTCATGATCGGACCCTTCCCGGAGCCCGAGGAGGGCCAGCCGGGAGCGCTGTCGATCTTCATGTCGCGCGAGGCCGCCGAGGAGTTCGCCGCGTCAGATCCCTTCGTCGTGAACGACGTCGTGACATGGCGGGTTCGCAAATGGCTTATCTCGCCCAAGGATTTTCATGGTCCGACCCGAGCCGCCCGTGCTGTCTTGAGCCCGTCGTTACCGCGCCGCCGGCGCGTCGTCCTGACGCCGTCGTCTCCGGCTCGAGCGGCGTCGTGCGCAGCAAAGGCATCCGATAGGAGCAACGTGCGTAGCAGGCGGGCGAGCGTTTCGCGCTGAGCCGAGGAGAGCGCGCCAAGAAGGTGCTCCTCGATCGCCAGGTGCTCGACGACAGCCGCATCGACGGTCTGCTGTCCTGTCCTGGTGAGAGCCACGAGCGTGCCCCGTCGGTCACCCGGATCCGGAAGACGTTCGACCAGCCCGAGGGCTTCGACTCGATCGATCCGGTTGGTCATCGCACCGGACGAGAGCACGACGGCGTCGACGAGGCGGGTCGGACTCATCTGGTATGGGGGCCCCGATCGGAGGAGTGCCGCCAGCAGCTCGAATTCGCCGAAGGTGATGCCGTAGCGATCGAAGACCGCCGCGAAACTTGTGGCCTGGAGCAGAAAGATCCGCGAGATTCGCTGGAGGACATGGGTCGCCGACACGTCAAGTTGGGGGCGCTCGCGATTCCATTGGTGAACGATCCGATCGATCGCATCTTCTTGCATGCGAACGATTATACCTCGACGTGAAGATACTTGACAACGTACTACGTCCTAAAGTATCTTCACGTCGAAGGATTTACCCATAGGGAGCAGTTGCGATGGCGACAGCGACTCGGACACTCACCACTCGGCAATTGGGATCCACTGGCCTCGAGCTCACGACGGTCGGACTCGGGGCCTGGGCGATCGGCGGCGGCGGTTGGGCACACGGCTGGGGACCGCAAGACGATACGGATTCCATCGCGGCCATCCTCCACGCCATTGATCGCGGCGTGAATTGGATCGACACAGCAGCGATCTATGGCCTTGGCCACTCGGAAGAGGTGGTTGGCCGCGCCCTACGTGAGATTCCCGCATCGGAGCGGCCGTTCGTCTTCACGAAGGGTGGCATGATTCGCGATCCCGCCAGGCCGTTCGACGAGCCGAAGCGCAGCCTCAAGCCTGCGTCCATACGACGTGAGGTCGAGGCGTCGCTCGAGCGCCTCGGCGTCGAGCGAATTGACCTGTATCAGTTTCACTGGCCCGACGAGACCGGCACTCCGATCGAAGAGTCCTGGGGTGAGATGGCGCAGCTCGTCGACGAGGGAAAGGTCCGTGCCGCCGGTCTGTCGAACTTTGACGTCTCTCTTCTGGAGCGCGCCGAGGCGGTTCGCCATGTGGATGCGGTGCAGCCTCGCTTCTCGCTGATCCGCCGTGCCTCCGGAGCTGACGTCATCCCCTGGGCGGCCGCGCACAGCACCGGGGTGATCGTGTACAGCCCGATGCAGTCCGGTATTCTCACCGACGCCTTCTCGGCAAAGCGCCTCGCGGCGATGGCAGACGACGACTGGCGTCGCCATTCCGCGGATTTTCTGGAGCCGAGCCTGTCGCGCAATCTCGCCCTCCGCGACGCACTGCGGCCGGTCGCGTATCGCAACGGCACCTCCGTGTCGGCGGTGGCGGTGGCTTGGACGCTGGCATGGCCGGGAGTGACCGGCGCCATCGTGGGGGCGCGGGATCCAGCACAGGTCGATGGTTGGGTGGAAGCGGCAACGATCCAGTTCTCTGCAGAGGATCTTGGGGAGATCGTCCGCGCGCTCCGCAGGACGAGGGCAGGGTCAGGGTTGGCGGAACCCGCGGTGCTCTCCAGTGCGTGTGCCTGGCACCAAGCTGGGATGCCGGCATGACCGCGATCCTGCCCATTCTGATCACGGCGTTCCTGGCGTCGTCGGTCGAGGCGATCGAGATGGTCACTATCGTGGTAGGTGTCGGCGCAACCCGCGGGTGGCGCTCCACCCTGTTGGGAGCGGGAGCCGGTTTCGTCGTGCTGGCGGTCATCGTCGCCGTCTTTGGCCTGGCGCTCAGCGCGATCCCGATCGCTCCGCTCAGGCTCGTCATTGGCGCGCTGCTGCTGGTCTTCGGGTTGCAGTGGCTGCGAAAGGGCGTCGTGCGGGTCGCGGCTCGTGGATTCGCAGGCGTGCAGGTCGACGCCAACCAGGACACCGATGTGTGGACCGGGAAGGGCGTCGACTGGACCGCATTCGTCTTGTCCTTCAAGGGTGTGTTGCTGGAGGGACTCGAGGTCGCGTTCATCGTCGTCTCGGTCGGTGCCACCGCTGGTCAGCTGGGACCCGCGGTCGCCAGTGGTGCGGCCGCGCTCCTGGTGGTTGGTGCGATCGGCGCGATCCTGTCACGTTTCGTGGCACGAATTCCGCGCAGCTTCCTGCAACTCGTCGTCGGCCTCCTCCTCAGCACCTTCGGCTCGTTCTGGGCGACCGAGGGTCTTGGGGTGAGCTGGCCCGGAGGTGACGTGGCCATCCTCGGGCTGCTGACGCTCTACCTGCTCACTGCGGTGATCAATATCGCCGTCGAGCGCCGTGGTGCGCACCGAGGCAGGCTGACCGTGAATCTCAGCGAGGTGGCGCGATGACCCGCGTGACGTCGTGGCTGGTCGGCTTTGGCCGGTTCTGGTATCGGTTCATCATCGGCGACGATTGGACGGTGGCGGCGTCGGTCGCGATCGGCCTTATCGCAACGGGCCTCCTCAACCGCGGGCAGTTCCCCGCGTGGGTGGTCATGCCGCTCGTGGTCATCGTCATGCTTCGGGTCAGCGTCCAGCGGTCCAAGCGGACCAAGGGCCACGTCGCGTGAGGCAGACGAGACAGGTCGGTCATCTTCGCTGACACCCGGTCGGTCGGCGTTCGCGAGGAGTCTAGGTATCGACGGCGTCAGCCCCCGCTCCAGACTCGTTGGATCGCGAAGTACTGATGAGCGAGTTGGACCACCTGGTGGCCGGTGAGGTCATCGATATCCGCCCGAACGTCGGCGATGACCTTCGCGGCCACGTCCTTGCGATGCTGCTCCGCATAGGCGACCCATTGGTGGGACGCATTGGCCTTGCCATTCCCGTGGCCAAGCAGGAGGATCGCCCGGGCTGGGGACAGGGCCTCGCTGATCTCCCGCCAGTAGTCAGGATTCCCGGCCTCATACGTCCCATCAGGATTGCCGGCCTTGTGGGCAATCTCGTGGGCATGACCCTGTGAATCCACATCCTCGATTCGCTCTGGCGACTCCGCCCCAGCTCCACCGAGCGGGTAGATCAGCGTCCGGTGGAAGTCGATCGTCGCAACGACATTCGCGCCGCGAATCGCCTCCAGGTTGAAGGTGTGTCGGGTTGTCGAATCGGGCATCTGATCCGCCACGTTTACATTGCCTCCTGGTTGTCCAGCGCTTGGGGTTCCACAGCCACACTGTCGCTCGGGTTGCGGGCGAGCGCATCTAGCCGGTAGTTTGGCTGGTCATATGCCGCTCAGTTGGAAGCTCGTCATCGACTCCGCGAACGCACCCGATCTCGCGGACTTCTGGGCCGCGGCGCTCGACTACCAGGTAGAAGACCCCAGCCCCCTCATCGAGGGTTTGCTAGCCGCTGGCCATATCGACGAGGAAGCGGTCGTCGAGCACCGCGGCCACAAGATCTTCCGCGGCTACGTCGCAATCCGCCATCCCGGTGACCCGTTCGACGAGAGAAGCGGCGTCGGGCACGGGCGACGGCTACTCTTCCAGGACGTGCCTGAGGGCAAGTCCGGTAAGAACCGCCTGCACCTGGACATCCACAGCGAGCCCGGCGGCCTCGAGACGCTGGTGGCCCGGCTGGAAGAACTCGGGGCAACACGTGTCCGCGAGATCAACAAGGGACCTGCAGGGCGCTGGTGGGTCATGCAAGACCCCGAGGGCAACGAGTTCTGCGCGGCGTAGATCGGGCCGCGCGTCTTCGCTGGCGTTGACGGCCATCCGGTCATTCCACATATCCCCTAAAGGTGCCGGAGTATCGGGCTAGGCTTGGATGGTTCCGGGTACCGGAAAGCGTTTTTGGGACGTACTGCATGGACGATGAACTCCAACCGCGGAAGGACATATAGATGATCTCGGCACGCCGTCGGACCTAACCACGCGCTTCCGTCGAACGACGAAACCGCCAGAGGGTACGCACAGGGCGCCGGCTCAGTTGCTTTGACCGCGACGACGCTGCTCGACGACTACAGTGGGCCGGTGCGACAGACCACTGGCTTTGCGCGGATGCCGGACGGAGGACGTGTCGCCTTTGCTGTGGTTGGGAGCGGTCCGGCGGTGGTTCTGCCCGCGTGGTGGGTGTCCAACGTCGTCGAGGACTGGCGTTCCGACCCGTTTCGTCGCTTTGTGGAGGGCCTGGCGGCCGAGCGCATGGTGGTTCGCTACGACCGTGTCGGGACGGGCGTCTCTGATCGGGAGCGGCAGGATCAGACATTTACCACGGAGTTCGAGGCGGCCACGCTCGACGCTGTGCTTGACGAGCTCGAGCTGGAGCGTGTGTCCCTGGTGGGCATCTCATGCGGGGGCTGTGTCGCCGCGAACTTTGCCGCCAGGTCGCCTGAGCGGGTTGATCGAATGGTGCTCTACGGCAGCTACGCCGACGGGCACGCGCTCGGACCTGCGGCGGCGCGCAGCGGAATGGTCGACATCGTGCGTTCGCACTGGGGGTTGGGGAGCCGGGTGTTGGCGGACATGTTCGGACCGAGCTGGTCGCCCGAGACTCGCGCGGCGTTCACCGCGTCCCAACGCGCTTCTGCCGATGCTCGAGTCGCCGCGAGTTTGCTCGAGCTCATCTACGAGACCGACGTGCGCGAGGACCTGCCGAACGTGCGCGCACCGGCGCTCGTCGTCCATCGTGAGCACGATCGCGCGATGCGACTGAGAGGCGCACGCGAGGTCGCTGCGCTGCTCCCAAGTGCCGAGCTCGTGACGCTGCCCGGTGATAACCACCTGCCATGGCATGGCGACAGTGACGCTGTCCTGCGCGCTATAGCCCCGTTCCTCGGCATCAAGGCGCCTGCCGCCCCGGTCCGGGAGTTGCGTGCCGACGAACTGGATGAGCTCAGCAAGCGCGAGCGAGAGGTGCTCGGGCTGGTCGCGCTGGGCCTCAGCGACGCGCGGATTGCGGAGCGCCTCGTGATCAGCCCGCACACCGTGCATCGCCACGTGGCGAACATTCTGGGGAAGTTGCGCGTACCTACCCGAGCCGCGGCGGCCGCGTTCGCAGCACGCACAGGACTGCTCTGACTGCACGAGCGGGGTGACGATGGCCCGATCGGGCCATCGAGAAATGGCTTGTACGCTGGATGGCGCGCTCGTGGCGAGGTTGTAGATTTCGAACGGAATCGGTCCGTCAGCGAGCGGACAGCCGACCACAAACCGCGATGCCTCAACCAATCGGAGGGAGTCCAATGTCTCTCAGCACAGTCGACATCCAGGCCCTAAAGGACACCCACCGGAGGACCTGGGCATCTGGTGACTACGCGAGGATCGCCGAGCTCGTCACCGACGTCGGCGAGCGAGTCGTGGAACGCGCCGGCGTGCGGCGTGGCTCGGAAGTACTGGATGTGGCCGCAGGTACTGGCAACGCCTCGATCCCCGCCGCCCGCGCCGGCGCTCGGGTCACCGCCACGGACCTCACACCCGAGCTTTTCACCACCGGCCGCCGGCGCGCGAGTGAGGCCGGCGTCGAGATCGAGTGGCTTGCCGCGGACGCAGAGGATCTGCCTTTCGACGCCGAGCGGTTCGACTATGTGGTGTCGAGCCTGGGCGTGCAGTTCGCCCCCCGTCACGAGGTCGTGGCCGGCGAACTCGTGCGCGTCTGCCGCAGCGGCGGAACCATCGCTCTCGGCAACTGGGCCGCCGACGGCTACATCGGGCGGTTCTGGACGATCATGGGCCCGTACCTCCCACCACCACCCGACTATGCCTCACCGCCTGCCAACTGGGGTCGCGCCGAGCACGTCGAGCGGCTGTTCGCCGAATACCCGGTCGAGGTGACCTCGGAGCGGTGTGTCCTCGAATTCGACGCGGCCTCACCCGCGGCGTTCATCGATACGCTGGCCGACTACTACGGGCCGTTGCTGCAGGCGCGCAACAAGCTCACAGCGTCCGGTCGCTGGGATGCACTGCGCGATGAGCTCATCGCTCTCAGCAACGACATGAACGCCGCCGGTGACGATCACTTCCGTGCTCCGAGCGAATACCTGGTCACACTCGCCCGCAAGCGCAAATAAAGCGAATGCGGACGGAAACAGTTCCAAGGACCGCGATGCACGGCGATTGGACAGTCGTCGACGAAGGCTGGGGCCGCAAAGCGGTCGACTTCGCGGTGCTGAGCGAGCCAGGCAACTCGCGCGAGTACGTCGCGATGCACCAGCGCCTTGGTGTGAGCGACCGCGATCACCTCGTCGATGTTGCATGTGGCGCGGGCTTCGCCATTGAACTGGCGCGTGCGCGAGGAGCCACATGCTCAGGCATCGACGCGTCCTCGCGGCTCGTCGCTGTCGCACGCGACAGGAATCCCGATGCGGACGTCCGGGTCGGCGACATGCACGCTATGCCGTGGGCTGACGGGAGCTTTGACGTAGCGACCAGCTTCCGGGGTGTCTGGGGAACGACACCGGCCGCGCTGGGTGAGATCCATCGTGTCCTCGCGCCCGGCGGCCGTCTCGGACTCACCGTATGGGGTCACATCAAGGCCTCGCCCGGGGCTTGGGCGATGGTGCCGTTCAGGTTGGCAGCGGCAGCGAAGGTCGAGAACCAGGCGGTCATGGTGTCACTGGGTCGGCCTGGCGCGGGTGAGGATCTGCTTGCTCGCTATGGCTTTGTCGACGTCGAACGGGTCGCCGTGCCCTTTGCATGGGAGTTCTCAGACCCGGACATGTACGCCCGCGCGCTCGCGTCTACCGGTCCCGCGTTTGAAGCAATGCAGAACGTGGGCGAGGCGGCGTTCATCGCTGCTGCGACTCAAGAGGCGCACGCGCGTATTCGAGACGGACTGCCCCTCCGAGCGCAGATCGATGTGGCAGGTTACCTAGCCCGAAAGCCGAGGCTGAGCTGACTGGAAACAAAGGAGCCGCGTTGGGATTCTCGCCATGGCAGCCCCTCCTCCATCACTAGACTTCCTCTTGACATCCGAACTCATCAAGAGCAACCAGATCAACCAGAGTGGCTGAGCGGCAACTGATCATCGACTCGCATGTGCACCTCGCGACCGAGGCATGGATCGACGGTTCGCTCGGCCCCTATCGCGCGTCCGTTGAGGAGTATTTTCGTCGACCGATCCTGATCAGGTCGGTCGAGACCATGGCGGCGGAATACGAGGCCGCCGGGATGCGCGGGATCCTTCTGGGATGGGACGCAGAGCGCTCCAGTGGACGGCCGGGGATCCCCAACGACCTGATCGCGGCCATCTGCAGGCGTTTCGGCGACCAGTTCGTCGGCTTCGGATCGGTCGATCCGCTCCGCCCCAACGCGGTGGCCGAGCTCGAGAGGTTCCCCGACCTTGGGCTGACCGGCCTCAAGGTGCATCCCACCGTGCAGGCGTTCGACCCGAGCAGTGACGAGGTGCAGCCGTTTTTCGAAGCCGCCGCCCGCCTTCACCTGCGAGTCATCACCCACGCCGGCATGAGCGCCCTCGGGGCTGCCCGTCCGGGCGGCCAGGGACTTCGGATTGACCTGGCGCGCCCAGCTCTTTTCGATCGGGTGGCTGCGCAATTTCCGGAGATGCCCATCATGCTCGCCCACATCGGAGCCCCGTGGGAGGCTGAAACCATTGCCATGGCGCTTCACAAGTCGAACGTCTACGTCGACATCTCCGGCTGGAAGGCCAAGTATCTACCCGTCCCGTTCCTGCGCGAACTGAAGGGAAGACTGCGCGCCCAGGTCTGCTTCGGTAGTGACTACCCGATGTTCGACCCGCTCGAACATCTCAACGACGTGCGTGCTCTCGACCTGGGAGCTGAGGTGAGCGAGGGTTTGACGCGCAACAACGCGCGGCGTTTCCTGGGCATTGCCCCGACGGTGCAATAGCGGCTGTCTGCGGGGCGCGGTACTAGCTGCCCCCCAAAGGCTTTCCGACATAGTCGGCGTAGTTGACGTCGATCCACTCCGGCTCCCCGTCGAGGTACTCGAGCTGCTGCCGGTAGTCCGTATCAGTCTCGGACCGGCTGGCATTCGCCATATAGCTCTCGCGATCCTTGAAGTGGACGATCATCACGATCCGGTCTGGATCCTTGTCCTCCCAAGCGACCTCGTACGAGTGCATGCCTTGGCCGTAGGCGTCGGCACTGGGCACCATCTCCCGCATCACTTTCTCGTACTCCGCGCGACGGCCAGGCTTGACCTTGGCTCGCATGATGGTTCCGTACATCCTCTCAACCTCCATGTGCCCCGCGAGGGCTGGACCGCTGCCAGAAGTATGCGTAAACCCGGTGGCAGTCGGGGCGCTCGCCAGGAGGGTGTTCCGATGGGGTCAATCGAGGCTCAATCGAGGGTGGTAGCCTCTCGGGAACTGACACTCAAACCGCTTCCTAAGGGAGGCTTCTGGGACAGCCAACCGCCGGGCCTCTCCTGGCTTTTGGTTGGTGGGAGCCATCGAGTCCGGCGTGCCGCTCACTCATCACTCTCAGCGCGCCGCGGAATCGAGCGCGCCCATCACTCTCTCGCGAGTAGGCGGATCGAGGCGACACGATGCACCCTCAATCGCAAGGGCTCCCATCACATCGATCCCGTTGACGAGGATCGATGGGGAGGGAAAGGCGCCCTCGCGGTCCACGACTTCGACGCTCGTCAGGCTCAAGTCGCTGAGGCAGTCGCGCAGAAGTCGTCGCGCGTCCTCCACATGCAGACAGTCAGGCAGATGGAGTAGCTCGACCCTGAGCGGGTCAGTCAACTCTGTTCTCGAGCGACCCTCATCGGGTCATCGTCCCCAACGCCCACCGGGCCGCCTCCGACAGCATCAATCAGGGGGCGCTGCCTGCTGCGCTTCGGACGATCGCGCGTTTCGACCAGACGCTCCATTGAAGCACGCATCGCCGCGAGGCTCTCCATTCGCCCGTCGTTACTCGGGCCGTTTCGAGGCGATTCAGACCACCCTAGAGTAGATCCCCTAAAGGCTTGCATGGCTCACCGATAGAACCCTGTGGGTGCCGAGAATGCAGTTCCGTCGTTCACGCGGCGATCTCGTATTCGTGGAGGCGCAGCACGGCGACCTCGTGCCGCAGCACCAGCAACTCGATCTCATTGGTGAGCTCGCGCCCGGCCGCGCAGCACGACCAACTCCAGAAGGCGACGCCAGCATCCAGTAGCAGAAGGACATGACCATACGTGGATCCTGACCGATGCTCTTTGAGGCGGGCGCGCCGCCGCGCCGATCGGATGTGAACCGGATTATCGGCACCCACAGGGTTGCGCCGCATGGTACGCCTGCAACGGAACTCGCCGTCCCGATGTTGAGGCTCGAGACGCGCCGTCTATGCGGAGCTACGTGAGATGGACCGGCGTGCTCGCGTAGTTGACGACCACCGTGAAGGTGTCGGTCGCCGTGCCGTTGACAGTGTAGTGCAAGTTCCACCACCCGCCATTGCCTGCCGCGTAGTTCGAGGGGATCTGCAACTGGAACAGCACCCAACGTGAGTTGAAGATGTTGGGTGAAGCGTGGCCCGCGCAGCTATTTGTTTCGTCCGTGTTGATGAGCGCCTGGGTGGTGACGGGCTGAACCGGCGTGCTGGCGCAAGAGTCAACTGTATTCACCGCCAAGCTCGGCGTTGGAGTTGTGTTCCTGTTGATCCCTAGGTCGAAGACAGGGACCCCCGACGACGCCGTGAGCAGGCACGGTGCTGGATTGGGGCTGCAGCTCTGTGTGTCGGGATTGAGGATGGAGATCTGGTTGCTGCCGCCGACGTCGCCGACATCGAAGATGTAGAAGTTGATCGTCTGGCCGGCGTAGTCATTGGGAAGGTTGAATAAGGGGACGGAAAAGCCCGACCCAGACGATGAGATCGGCGTGTATACGGCGAGCTCATTGAGCGCCGATACCTGGCAGCCCGGGTCTGCGCACTGCGCCCCCCCCGCTACCGCCAGCTGGATCGCGTACCCCTTGTGGGCCCGGGAGCAGGGCGACGCGCCCGCATCATCGCCGGGGCGCAGACCCTGCCAATCGAGCATGTCGACGCGGAGACGGTAGGACCCGGGAGCGAGCGAGCCCGCTGCAAGCGACTTGGTGACGTGGAGGACGTTGTAGGTGGTCGCTCCCACCGTCCACTTGGTCGAGTTAACGGGCGGCGTCCCGACGTCCATCCACCCGTGGTAGATGTTGTTGAGCACGTAGTTGAAGACCGCCCCAGCGGGTATGGTCTGGCCGTTGCGAACATCGACAATGGATGTGACTTGGTTGACGCCTCCGACAACGGCGGTCGTCACATTCAGCGGATCGACGATGACCTGGCTGAGCGGCGTGTCCTTGGTGTGGTCAAAGATGTCGTTGACCTTGAAGAGGGTGTATTCCATCGCAGAGTACTGGTCTGTGTAGGAGTTCCCGGTGAAGCTCGTGTCCTGCTCGTGCATGTTGTAGCTGCCGCCCGACGGGTTGAACCCGTTGTCGGGAGCAAAGGCCGGGTTGTAGACCTGGACGTACCCTGCAGGGACCGTGCTCGGCACCGCGACCGAGAAGTTGTACCCACCGCGTTCGGGGAGGACGTTCACGCCAGCGCCGGTCAGCGTGGCGTCAGTGACGTCGCTTCCAAGGTTTGCGCTCAGCGAGTGGACGTCGGTCGACGTTCCGTATCCCGCGGTGGTCTCGCCGCCCACAGTGCATGTGCCGAAGGTGGTGTTGACATTATCGGGGTCATATGCGTCGCCCTCTGAACGATCGTTGCCATACCCCTCCGAACGAAGGAAATAGTAGTTACCGCCGGTGCCGAGTGCGTTCTCCGTGCTTCCGAGCTGCGCTCCAGGCTGGCCGAGCGCGATCGGGGGGAGATAGAACGCGGTGTCGGACGCCACGACTGGGTGAGCCCCGAATCCGAGAATCCGCAGAAATGTGGGCTGGACATATGCCTTGACCGTCACGGTGAGCTTGTTGGCCGAGCAGGCGGATCCTGCGCAACCGGCGGGGTACCGGGAGACCGTCACGCTGACCGGGTAGCCGTTAATGATGCTCCCGTCGGCGAACCCGTCGCGGGCGGTTGCCGCGCATACCGCCGCGTCAGCCGCGCCGCTCGCGCAACCGATCCCACCAAATCCGCCGGGCATGTACGGGACGCCCGCGAGTGCGCCGGCCGCGGCCGCACGTTCAGCGCCGTTGTACGAAAGGTACGAGAGCCCGGCGTCCACCGCGAGGCCCGTGACCGCGAAGAGGAGCACCGCGATCAACGCGAAGATCGCCATGACCTGGCCCTTGGCGGCACGGCGCCCTCTGCGTGCCACGCCGGCGTTCTTTACGCTCATCGCTACCCTCCTGACTCGTATGGCGCGAAGCACATGGTCTCGTACTGCGCAGCCTGCACATTGAAGAAGTTGATAGGCGCCGCAGCCTGGTAGTGGAAGACCAGACGCACGCCGATTGCCAGCTCGTTTGGATGATTTTGAGTACGCTTGTCGAGCGTGTATCCCGCGGTCCCAAACAGCGTCCAGACACCCCCGCTCAGCTTGTACACATCGACGGGATCAACGCCTGCCACATACGTGCCGCTTATGTCGGTCGGGTCGCTGCAGACGCTCGTCGAGTTGGTGCAGGCCCCTGCGGACGCGCACGGATCGTAGATATCGATCTCGTCAAACGACGCGACGTTGGTCATGCCTTTGGCGATCGTCACCACGCTGGTGACGATGTCCTGGTCGACCGCGCAGGGGTTGGTCGTACTCGCGCCCATGCAGGCCGCGGCCTGTGCTGCCGCGGTTCCGTACCCGTAGTTGGCCACCTCGGCGCCGAGCCGAGCACCCCCTCTGGTCGCCTGACCCGCAATGTCCATGTCTGAGATGAACGAGCCGGTGGTGTACACGCCCGCGAACATCACGAGCAGGATCGGCAGGACAAAGCAGAACTCCACCAAGGACTGGCCGCGCTGACGATGCTGTCTCGGATTCATCAGCTGGCGTTGGTCTCGGGTTCGAGCCGGAACGTCTTGAGCGCAGTCAAGTTGAAGTTGCCTCCAACGTCGGTAAAGAAGCGATACGAATACGAAACCTTCAATGCAACGAAAGAACTGAGCCCGTTCACAACGTTGCGAACCGACGGCGGCCAGGGTGGACACTGGGAGGGATCGCCCGAGGACGACGCGCAACTGCTCCATGCGTCCGTCGCGACGACGGCCGACCCGCTGAACGTGTACCGGTTAACGCATTCATTGGCTCCGTCGACGCCCGTTGGGCCGCCCACGCACCCTGTCTGAATCATCGGCGTGCCGTCGGCGTGCACCGAGAACCCGTCGTTGGTGGCATTGGTCACCAACTCCTGGACGTCGATCTCGGTGACTTTGACGAGAGAGGTTGTCTGCAAGCCTGCGGTGGCCATCTTCTGGATCGAGGCGATGTCAGCATTCGATGCCAGGCCGAGTCCCGCGATCGAGTTGCTGCCGACCGTCGTGGACTGGTCCACCGCATTGATGCTATAGAGCAGCAAGCCTCCGTCGATCATCGCGAAGATGACAAAGAAGAAGACCGGCGCGACGATCATGAACTCGACCAGTCCCTGGCCGTGTTTCCGTCGCCGACGCCTTGGCGACGCGTCCGGAGAGCGGACGGGTGCGACCCTCATGCCGAGATCATCCCTAGGACTCGCGACGCCAGAGTGATGGTCGGCGATTCGTCACAAGGAGCTTACGGCGTCGTAGCCCTGCGTCTGAGGATGGAGCCTTACTTTCACGGCTCGGCCTACTCCCCACGCCAGTGAGGCCGAGGTGCTCGCCTTGGAGCCACGCTTTCCGACCGTCGCAACCCGAGCTCCGTGCGGCGTGGCATCTACCCTCCGCTCCCGGCTGAGACGGGCCTGCCCAAACCCCTCCAAGCGCAGGCGCGCAAGGCCACCTTGCCGATCACTGTCGAAGCCGATGGCATCGGACGCTATCCACAAGACACCGAGGCCGCACTTTCGATTCTCTCGGCGAACCGAGCCTGCCTCGGTCATGCAGGTCCGTGATCGCCAGGGCGAATCGGCCTCAGGCCGGCGTCGTCGGTTCGGCAGCGCGCACACGCCTTGCCGGGTGATCGGCATCGCCATTGGCATCAGACGAGCCTCTTGTTAGTCGGCTTGGACGTGATATTTTGCAATGTTGGTGGTCAAAATGCCTTATCGCGTAAGGGAAATGCGGAGCGAGAGGGATTCGAACCCTCGTGGCGGGTTGCCCCACCAACCGCATTTCCAGAAAGCGTACGTAGTACCGGCCGTCCTGCAGCTCCTACCCAGAGTGGAGCTGTCCGCTCCCTCCCCGGGAAGAACTGGCTGATATCCGTCCGATACAAGCCGGGATCGATTTCGCGACTGAAGGCTGTAACGGCGCGACGACGGTTAGTACCCTTCCCATCAATAACGCGGCCGCGGGAAGCGGAGTCCTGCGAACCTCTGCACGAGTGTAGGAAGTGACCGAGAAAAATTCGACGATCGAGATCGTCCGGCTTCGTGAGGAGCTGGCCGCCTGCCACGAGCTGCTGGCCGAGCAGCGACGGCAGATGACGATCCTCGAGTTCGCAACCCAGGCGCTGACTTACAGCCTGGACCCCGCGCAGGTGGTCCAGACCGCAACCGGGCTGGCCGCCACATTGGCGTCACCCCCAGGCACCAGTGCTCGCCGCGGCGTCTACTACGAGATATCGGCCGACACCATGAGGATCATCGCGGACAGCGACGATACCGGTGCGAGCGCTGTCGGCACGTGGATGCCGATCTCCGAGCACCCGATGATCCCGCGAGCGCTCGCAGCCGGCCAGGCGGTAGCCGGCGCGCTCGACCCCGAGCACGCGGGACCTCGGGCGCGGCAGATCATCGCTCGCTTCGGTCTGAAGTTCGCCGCGTACGTCCCGGTGCGAGTCAAGGGTGCTGCAGTCCACGGGGTCCTCGTGGTCTCGTCGCGGGACAAGCCGATCACTGGAGAGCTCGTCGAACGCCTGGGAGGACTCGGCGCGCTGACCTCGCTCGCGCTGACGAACGCACTCAGGCACCGCGAGGCCGAAGACGATGCGATCACCGATTCCCTGACGGGGCTGACGAATCGGCGTGGCTTCGAGCACGCCGTGGATCGACTCACCACTCGACGCCCGTTCGCGCTCCTCGCCATCGACGTCGACAACCTCAAGGCCATCAACGACGGGTACGGTCACGCGGCGGGCGATGCGCTCCTCGTGGCGATCGGGCATGTGCTCGCGAGCGTGGCGCGCAAGGGTGAGACGTTCGCCCGCATCGGCGGCGACGAATTCGTCCTGCTGATCCCCGATGCTTCGGAAGCGACGCCGGCGGTGGTCGCGCGACGCGCAGAGGGCGCCGTCGCGGGATTGAACCTACCTACCGGTCCTGCGAGCGTGAGTGTCGGCTGGGCATCTGGCGCCGTCGGCGACGATCCGTATCTGGTGCTCCAGCGGGCTGACGCCCGGCTGTATGCCGCAAAGACCGGCGAAGGAACCTCGCGTGACCCTGTTACCAGGCCTCTTACGCTCAGAAGAGGGACGGGGCCGTCGCCTCGATGAGTGCCGGCCGAGATCCCGGAAGGCACAAGCTCCAGTTCGGCAAATAGCATCGAGTCGACGTGGGTCCCGGGCTCGCAGTACCGGGTGACCAACCTGCGTGCCGCCACTCCCGTTATCGAAGGGGAAGAGCCTGGGCAATGACCAAACGGCCGAGTCCTGCCACGATCACGGACCCCGCGTCCACCGGTCCAGACGTCAGGGAGGGCACATGATCCAGTGATGCCTGACCCCCGGGCAAGAGTTGAACGCGGCGAATTGCTTCTCGGCTCTGGTGTGTCAGTTGCACGCTGGCATGCGCGATGGTCCTCTTCGTCGACGAGAGCGCTACCGACCTGTGGTCGACGAGCGGGGTTCCGTCCGGTAGTGCAGTCGGATCACTGGGATGCGCCACAGGGTCAGAGCGTGGTCGGTTCGCAATCTGATCCCGGTGGCTACGAGGTGTCCGGGTGCTTGGTTCTGGAGGCTGGAAGGAGGGGATGCAGACCCAGCACGACCGCATTGAGCAGCATGGTATTGCCGCACTTGCGGCAGATCAGCGCGATCGACGGCAGGCTCGTGCCTCCTCGGTCAACCGCGGTGGGTTGCCGCATGGTGGAGAGGAACACGAAACCATCGGCCAGAGTGTAGCCGGCCCGCTTCCCACAGAACGGGCAGGCCCGCAGATCCGGGGCGTTCGTCTGAATGGCTCTCTCGATTGCAGCCTGCTCTTCGGGCGTCCACATGTCGGCGCAGCATAGATCCCCGCGCACCGAGCCACGCCTCGATCAGCCAGGGCCTGACCGCGCAGGGCTTTGAGCGTCGCGACGAAAACCTCTGAGAATATCGGGAAAGGCCGGATGGTGTCGCGCAGCACGTCGAGCGTCACGCGGGCCCGGATGGCCAGCGTGGCCTGCTGCATCCACTCGCCGGCCTCGGGACCGAGGGCGTAGGTGCCTGTCAGCCGGTCGCCATCACTCAGAAGTGTCAAGAAGCCGTCGGATTGGGCGCGGGTATAGGTGGCCGTCAGCCCCGGGTCTGCCGAACGAGACTCCCGCTGGTGGAAAGTCGTTGAACGGCGCTCCATGCGACTCCCATTGCTGGCGTCGGTTCGACGCTGATCGCCCGTGCCTAGGATGTCCGCTTGAGCACCTTCGAACGTACCTGGACTCGCAGCCGTGCCGACCCTCGTTTCCACCTCTACGGACATGATCACGACCTCACGGCCCAACCCGAGGATCGCCCGAAGTACCTTGCTAACGCGCACGCCGTCCCCTCCCCGTCGACTGACCTAGTGCCGAGTCAGCCAACGTTTGCCCTATTTGACAACCGCTGGCTCCGACCCGGCGTTCGGGGGACATCTCTATGTGCGCGTACGCGTGCTGGCGTAAGGGCGCCAGAGAGCGGGTATGATGCACTCGGCTAAGGAGTGCCTTCGTGTTCGGTGGGGGCATCGATAGCGGGAGGGCCGATGCCGAGCGCCGATGAGATCCGAGACGTTCAGCGAGCGACGTGGGCCGGGCTCTCGGCGGGCTGGGAGAAGTGGGACTCGGTCATCATGGATCAGCTGGGCCCGGTCGGTGCAGCGATTATCGAGCGTCTCGACATCGCCGAAGATCATCAGCATCTCGACATTGCCGCAGGCACGGGTGAGCCGGGTTTGAGCATCGCGAGACTGTCGCCGAAGGGACGCGTCGTGCTGACCGACCTCGTAGCGGAGATGCTGGACATAGCCGCGCGACGAGCCAGGGCGCTAGGGATCGCCAATATCGAGACGAAGGTGTGCAGCGCCGATGACCTGCCGTTCAACGACGGCACATTCGATAGCGTCTCCGTGCGTTTTGGGTACATGTTCTTCCCCGACGTGGCCAAGGCGACGGCCGAGTTCGCGCGCGTGCTCAAGCCGGGCGGCCGTCTCTGCTCGTCGGTATGGGTCAAGCCCGAGGAAAACCCGTGGACGACGATCGCCATGCAGGCAATCGCGACCGAGGCGGTGGTGGCGCCACCCGACCGGGACGGACCGAATATGTTTCG
>CABEDX010000120.1_pt1 | contig 28343 bp, 25 predicted proteins | sample 3132991 | NCBI WGS metagenome assembly CABEDX01 (sample SAMEA5534332, study PRJEB31848) | metagenome | biome: tundra; feature: field; material: soil | place: USA | collected 2013-05 | depth 0.15 m
CTCCCGCGCCGGACTGGTCGGCGGCGGAACCGGTCTGGCGCAGCCTGGTGAGATCAGCCTCGCCCACAAGGGCGTCCTCTTTCTCGATGAGCTCTGCGAGTTCTCCCGGCAGCATCTCGAGGCGCTCCGGCAACCGCTCGAGGAGCACTCGGTCACGGTCGCTCGGGCTCGCTCTGCGGTCACGTACCCGGCCGACTTCATGCTCATCGGCGCCTCCAACCCGTGCCCGTGCGGACATCTCGGTGATGCTCAGGGCTGCACCTGCGAACCGCGCCAGCTGAGTGCGTATGGGAACAAGATCAGCGGACCGATCAAGGACCGCATCGACCTGGTCGTCTCGGTCCCGCGCCAGGAGTACCGCGACATCTTCGCCGGCACCGACGAGGAGCCCTCTGCGGCAGTGCGCGACCGTGTCGAAGCTGCCCGCCACCTCCGCGGCGAGGGCCCCGGGCATGGGAACGCGGCGCTCACCGGGCGCGAGATTCTCGCGGCCGCCCGGGCAACCGCGCCCGCCCGCCGGCTGCTGGCGCTGTCCGGCGAACGCCTTCATCTCAGCGCGCGAGGCTTCTTCCGAGTACTACGCGTCGCCCGGACCATCTCCGACCTCGCGGGTGAGGATCGGGTGGGCGAGGACGCGCTCGCCGAAGCCCTGCACTACCGGATCGAGATGGCCGGATGATCCACCCCCGCTGGATCGACCTCGCCTCGCCCGACTGGCCGGCGCGCCTCATGCACCTGGAGTCACCGCCGCGGGGTTTCTGGCAGCTCGGGACGGTCGGTGCAACCACACCCTGCGTTGCCATCGTCGGCTCGCGCCGCGCGACGATCGCCGGCGTCGAGATCGCGACCTCGATCGCACGCGAGCTTGGATCGGCCGGCATCCAGGTCGTTAGCGGCATGGCCCTGGGCATTGATGCCGCTGCGCACACCGGTGCCCTCGACGCCGGAGGGTCGACGATCGCGGTGCTCGGCTGCGGGATCGACGTCTGCTATCCACCCCGGCATGCCGGGCTTCGCGCGCGCATCATCGGCTCTGGCTCTTTGATCAGCGAGGAGCCGGCGGGCGCGCCGCCCTTCAAGTACAACTTTCCGAAGCGCAACCGCATCATCGCGGCGCTCGCCCAGGCGGTCGTGGTGGTGGAGGCCACCGAACGCAGCGGCGCGTTGAGCACGGCCCGCTGGGCTGCCGACCTCGGCCGCGAGGTGCTGGCCGTTCCCGGCTCGATCCGAGCGCGTCAGAGCAGTGGCACCAATCTGCTGATACGGGATGGCGTCCGGCCATTCCTCGGCATCGGCGACCTCCTCGAAGCCGTCCCCGAGCTTCGCTCGACGGTCCCGCAAGGGGCCTTCGACACCCTGCCGGGCGGACCCGGCGGAGGGCTCGAGCGTTTCAGCCCACCGCTCCGGGAGATACTGGCACGCATGGGAACACAGCCTGTCCACCCGGACCAGGTCGGGTTTGCCCTCGGGCTCTCACCGTCGCTGGTCGCCAGCCGGTTGGGTGCGCTGGAGCTTGCCGGAGCCGTAATGTCCCTGCCCGGAGGCCTCGTGGCCCGTACCGTATAACCGGCGCCAGAGCCCCATAGGAAGTCCAGAAGTGTCACGTCTGATCATCGTCGAGTCGCCCAGCAAGGCGAGAACGCTCGCCCGTTTTCTCGGGTCCGAGTACATCGTGCTCGCCTCCATGGGGCACGTCCGCGATCTTCCCAAGTCGAAGATCGGGGTCGACGTCGACGACGGTTTCACGCCGCAGTACGAGCTCATCAAAGGCAAGGAGAAACAGATCCGCGATCTGCGCGCGGCCGTGAAGAAGGCATCCTCGACGCTCCTCGCGGCCGACCCCGATCGCGAGGGCGAGGCCATCGCCTGGCATCTTGCCGAGGCGCTCGGACTCAGCGATCCCGACAGGATCGTCTTCCACGAGATCACCAAGCTCGCCGTCGACGCGGCGCTCGCGCATCCGCGAAAGATCGACCGTTCACTCGTCGCCGCGCAGGAGGCGCGCCGGGTGATCGACCGCCTGGTCGGGTACCGGCTCTCGCCGCTGCTGTGGCGCAAGGTGCGTGCCGGGCTCTCCGCCGGTCGCGTGCAATCCGTCGCGGTGCGCCTGGTCGTCGACCGCGAGACCGAAATTGACGCGTTCGTCCCCGTCGAGTCGTGGACCATCGATGCTCTTCTCGCCAAAGATGGCAGCAACCCCTTCAGCGCGCGACTCGTGGGGCGGCGTGGCGACACCGATGCCGCAGAGCGCGAGAAGCTGGAGCTCGGCACCGAGGCTGAGGCAGCCGAGGTCATCGTCGCGCTCGGGCTCGACGCCAAGGGTGCGGTCACCGAGCGGACGCCTGTGTTCGTCGTGCGCTCCATCGAGGTCAAGGAGACCACCCGCCGTCCCCTCCCACCGCACACCACGAGCACGCTGCAGCAGGACGCGAGCTCACGGCTGCGCATGTCCCCGAAGCGCACCATGAGCATCGCCCAGGAGCTGTACGAAGGCGTCGAGCTCGGCAGCGCGGGATCGACGGGCCTGATCACGTACATGCGCACCGACTCGATCCGGATCAGCGATGCGGCGCGTGACGATGCCGCCAAGCACATCACGGCGGCATTCGGGAAGGACTACGTCGGGACCGGGGCCGTCCGGCGGAAAGCCGGCGTGAACGTCCAGGACGCGCACGAGGCGATCCGCCCCACCGATGTGAACCGCACGCCGGACGCGGTCAGCGCGAACCTGTCCCCCGGACAGCTCAAGGTGTACGACCTGATCTGGCGCCGCTTCGTCGCGAGTCAGATGAGCCCGGCGAAATACCTGAACACCACGGCGATGATCGATGCGGCTGACTATGTGTTCCGTGCATCCGGTTCGCTGATCACCTTCGAGGGATTCCAGAAGGTCTGGAAACGCGACGAGGACAAGGACAAGGATTCGACCCTCCCGGCACTCGCCGAGCGCGAGGAGCTCAAGTGCCTCGAGATCACCTCAGAGCAGCACTTCACGCAGCCACCGCCCCGATTCACCGAGGCAACGCTGATCAAGGAGCTCGAGGAGCGGGGCATTGGCCGGCCGTCGACGTATGCCGCCACCATCGAGGTGATCCAGGAGCGCCAGTACGTGCGCCAGCTCGAGCGACGTCTCCACCCGACCGAGCTCGGCAAGACCGTCGACGCCGTCCTCCGGCAGAACTTCCCGGAGATCGTCGACGTCGCCTTCACGGCCGACCTCGAGAAGCGGCTCGACTCGGTGGAGGAGGGCACCCGCGCCTACGAGCCGACGGTGCGCGAATGGTACGAGCCGTTCGCCGAGACCCTGGAGCGCGCCGAGCGATCGATGGAGCGTGTCCGTGTCCCGGCACGCGAGACCGGTGAGGAATGCCCTGAATGCGAGATCGGCCGCCTGGTCGTGCGCGAGGGGAAGTTCGGCGAGTTCGTCGGCTGTTCCCGGTTCCCCGAGTGCAAGTACATCAAGGATCGAAAGACCGCCGAGGCGCTGGCCACGGGGGAGATGTGCCCGCGTTGCGCTAAGCCGCTGGTCACCCGCCAAGGGCGGCGCGGACCGTTTGTCGGCTGCTCGGGCTACCCCAGCTGCACCTATATCAAGGACGATCGCACGCCCGCCGACGGCGAGGCCGAGGGTGCCGCAGCCGAGGAGCTTGGAGCCTGCCCGCAATGCGGCAAACCGCTCCGCCGCCGATCCGGACGGCGCGGAACCTTTGTCGGCTGCACAGGGTACCCCGACTGCAAATACATCCAGCCGGGCGCGCCGGGAGCCCGGGTCGCAGGTCCTGCGCCCGAGCCGACCGGCGAGGAGTGCCCCGAATGTGGCAAGCCGCTGGTCACCCGCAAGGGTCGATACGGACCCTTCGTGAGCTGCTCCGGGTACCCCGCCTGCAAGTACCGCCCGCCGAAGGTCGCGCTGGTATGACCGGCGCGCACGCGACGACCGTCGTGGCGGTGCAGCGCAACGGGACGGTTGCAGTTGCCGGCGATGGCCAGGTGACCGTCGGCGACATCGTGATGAAGGCGCGAGCCTCCAAGGTTCGGCGGCTGTACCACGGCCAGGTGGTCTGCGGATTCGCCGGGGCCGTCGCCGATGCGCTGACCCTGTTCGACAAGTTCGAGCAGCACCTCGATAAACACCAGGGCAACCTGGTGCGCGCCGCCATCGGCCTCAGCAAGGAGTGGCGTACCGACAAGTACCTGCGCCGCCTCGAGGCGATGCTCATCGTCGCCGACGCCAATCGGATCCTGCTGCTCAGCGGCGACGGCGAGGTCATCGAACCTGACGACGGCGACGGTGTGGTCGCGATCGGCAGCGGCGGTCCGTATGCGCACGCCGCCGCGGCGGCGCTCATGGAGAGCACCGAGCTCGGCGCCGAGGAGATCGCCCGGCGCGCGCTGCTCATCGCCGCGCGACTCTGCATCTATACGAACGACAACATCACGGTGGAAACTCTCGAGCTCGCCACACCGGCGCCGGCTGCGCCGGTCCCGGCGTGACCAGCGCCGCAGCCGTCGATCCCGGCCCCGCGGAGATCGAGGCGGCACCCCACGACCTCCTCCAGGCGGTGGCCGGGGAGACGCTCCGCCCTGCCGAGGTGGTGCGCCGGCTCGACGAATACATCATCGGCCAGCACGACGCGAAGCGCTCGGTGGCAATCGCGTTGCGCAACCGGGTTCGCCGCCGGATGCTCCCCGAGGACATGCGCAACGAGGTGCTGCCCAAGAACATCCTGATGATCGGACCGACCGGCGTCGGCAAGACCGAGATCGCGCGACGGGTTGCGCGGCTGACCGAGTCGCCGTTCATCAAGGTGGAGGCCACCAAGTTCACCGAGGTCGGCTACGTCGGCCGTGACGTCGAATCCATCCTGCGCGACCTGCTCGAGCAGACCATCACGGAGCTGCACGAGGACCGCGTTGCCGAGGTCGAGCCACGGGCGCGCGGTCTCGCCGACGCCCGTCTCGTCGAGACGTTGCACGAGGCGAACGAGCGGCAGCGCGCGGCTCGAGCTCTGCCCGGCGAGACCGCGCCTGAAGCCGGTCAGACCGCGGCCGAGGCACGTCGAGCCCGTGCCCGGCGTCGCCGGCTCGCCCGCCGGCTGGCCACCGGCGCCCTCGAGGACGCCAGTGTCGAGATCGAGGTGGAGGAGCCCTTCCAGCCGGCGTTCGAAGGGTTCACGGGTACCGGCCTCGAGGAGGTCGGCGTCTCGCTGTCCGACTTCTTCTCCCAGCTCGCGCCGTCGCGCAAGCGCAAGAAGCTCATGACCATCGCGGAGGCCCGCGACGTGCTCATCGACGAGGAGACCGACCGGCTCATTGACATGGACCGCGTATACGACGACGCCATTCACCTCGTCGAGGATTCGGGGGTGGTGTTCATCGACGAGGTCGACAAGATCTGTGGACCCGCATCCGACCGCGGACCCGATGTGAGTGGCGAGGGCGTGCAGCGCGACCTGCTCCCGATCCTCGAAGGCTCGACCGTGCACACACGGTACGGGCCGGTGCGCACCGACCACGTCCTCTTCATCGCAGCCGGCGCGTTCACCGCGGCCCGGCCCAGCGACCTGATCCCCGAGTTCCAGGGTCGATTCCCCATCCGTGTCGAGCTGAAGCCGCTGAGCGAGGACGATCTCGTCCGGATCCTCACCGAGCCCGGCAACGCGCTGACCAGGCAATACGCCGCCCTGCTCGGCACCGAGCAGGTCACGCTCGATTTCACGCCGGACGGCATCCGCGAGCTCGCCGCCCAGGCATATCGCGTCAACGAGGAGGACGAGAACCTCGGCGCTCGCCGCCTCTTCACGATCATGGAGAAGGTGCTCGAGGACGTGTCCTTCGGCGCCGAGGAGCTCGCTGGGACGACCGTGGTGGTGGATGCGGCCTACGTGGGCGAGCGGCTCGGCGACCTGGTGCTCAACCAGGACCTCCGTCGCTACGTCCTCTGATCTCGCAGGCTCGGGTGTAGGCAGCGGGCCAGGCTGGTACACTCCGGTCATCTCACACGTCCGGTTTCACGCGGCCGGCGGGTGCCCGGTGCCCCCGGGTCGCCGCCGCGGTTCACCCCGGACGGAGGCACCACACCACCCCAACAGGAGCGACCGCCCATGCCGGCAGTAACACTGCGCCAGCTGCTGGAGGCCGGAGTTCACTTCGGTCACCAGACAAGCCGGTGGAACCCCCGGATGCGCCCGTACATCTTCACGGCGCGCAACGGAATCCACATCATCGACCTCGAGCAAACCCAGAAGCAGCTCGACGTCGCCTGCGAATACTTGAGGGACATCGTCGGGAGCGGCCAGAAGGTCCTCTTCGTCGGCACCAAGAAGCAGGCCCAGGACGTCATCGAGGAGGTCTGCAGGAATACCGGGCAGGCCTATGTCACCCACCGCTGGATGGGCGGCATGCTCACCAACTTCCAGGTCATCCAGCGCCGCCTGCGCCGGCTCGCCGAGCTGCGCGTCATGCAGTCGAAGGGCGACTTCGAGCGCATGAGCGGTAAGGAGGCCAACGACGCGAAAGATGACCTCGAGCGCCTCGAGAACAACTTTGCGGGGATGGCCGACATGAAGCGGCTTCCCGGAGCGGTCTTTGTGATCGACTGCAAGAAGGAACGCATCGCGGTCACCGAGGCCAACAAGCTGAACATCCCGATTGTCGCCATCGTCGACACGAACTGCGACCCCGACGACATCCAGGTCGTGATCCCGGGCAACGACGACGCCATGCGGAGCTGCCGGCTGATCGTCAGCGAAATCGGCAAGGCGATCGCCGAGGGTCTGCAGCAATTCAGCGAGCGCGAGTTGCAGGAGCGCCAGGAGGCCGAGCAGCGCGAGCGCGACGCGGCCATCGCTGCCGAGGCGGCGGCGGTCGTCGCAGCCGAGCAGGCTGCCGCAGCCGCGGCGCACGCTGATGCGATTGCCGCCGAGCAGGCAGCCGCTGCTCCCGCAGAGGAACCTGCCGCGGTCGGTGCGTCAGCGTCTGACGGGGAAGCCGGCGGCTGATGGCAGAGGTCACAGCCGCAATGGTCAAGGCCTTGCGGGAGCGCACCGGCGCGGGCATGATGGACAACAAACGTGCCCTGGTCGAGTGCGACGGCGACATGGACAAGGCAGAGGACTGGTTGCGAGCAAAGGGATTCTCCCGTGCAGCGGCGAAGGCAGGACGCAGCACCAACGAGGGCATCGTCGAGGCGTACGTCCACCATTCCGGCGGGCTCGCCAAGCAGGGCGCGCTCATCGAGATCAACTGCGAGTCAGACTTCGTCGCCAAGACGGACGACTTCAAGCATCTCGCACACACCCTCGCGCTCCAGGTTGTCGGCATGGCGCCGACGTACGTCCGGCGCGAGGACGTGCCCGCGGAACTGGTCGAGCGCGAACGCGCCGTCTACCGGGAGCAGGTGCACGGCAAGCCCGAGAACATCGTCGAGAAGATCCTCACCGGAAAGCTCGATGCGTTCTACGCACAGATCTGTTTGCTCGAGCAGCCCTGGATCAAGGACGACAAGAAGAAGGTCGGCGACCTGGTGACCGAAGCGATCGCAAAGCTCGGCGAGAACATCTCGGTGGCGCGGTTCGCCCGCTTCGCGGTGGGTGCCGAGAGCACGGAGAGTGACGGCGCGGCCGCTCCCCCGGCCGAGTGAGCATCGGAGTCACGAACGTGGAGCTTGCCGCGGTCGAGGGACGAGCCGGCGATGGACGCCGGCCCATCTTTGGACGGGTCATCCTCAAGCTCGGCGGCGAGGCGCTCCTTGGCACCGCCGGGTACGGCATCGACTACGGGGCGGCGCGCCACATCGCGCAGCAGCTGACCCACGTCGTCGAGCGCGGGGTTCAGGTGGCGATCGTCGTCGGTGGCGGGAACATCGTGCGCGGCACCGAAGCCGCCCAGCACGGGATCGACCGGGTCACCGCCGACTACATGGGAATGCTGGCGACGGTCATCAATGCCCTCGCCCTGCGCGACGCCATCGAGCAGTTCGGCATCGACTGCCGGATGCAGACCGCGATCGCGATGCAGCAGCTCGCTGAGCCGTTCATCCCGAGGCGCGCGATCCGGCACCTCGAGAAGGGACGAGTGGTGATCCTTGCCGCGGGCACCGGGAACCCGTTCTTCACCACGGACACGACCGCTGCGCTGCGCGCGGTCGAGATCGGCGCCGACGTGCTCCTCAAGGCGACCAAGGTCGACGGGATCTACAGCGCCGATCCCAACAAGGTCACAACCGCGACCCGCCTGCCCAACCTGACCTACCTCGACGTGCTCAATCGCGGCCTTGCCATCATGGACAGCACCGCAGTGACGCTCTGCATGGACAACCGCATGCCCATCATCGTGTTCGACCTCTTCACCCAGGGCAATATCGAGCGCGTGATCCTCGGTGAGCAGATCGGGACACGCGTCGACGCGGAGGGCGACCCCGAGTGACCGATCGCGACAAGACAGACGACCCAGAGCAACAGATCGCGCAACGGATCGCGGACGCGAACCAGCGCATGGAGAAGAGCGTCGAGGCCCTCCATCGCGAGTTGATGACGGTGCGCACCGGGCGCGCGTCGCCCGCGCTGCTGGAACGGCTGCACGTCGACTACTACGGATCCCCGACCCCACTCCAGAGCATCGCCGGGATCAGCGTTCCTGAGGCGAGCATGCTGGTCATCCAGCCATACGACCGCACGTCGCTCGGTGCCATCGAGAAGGCGATCCAGAAAAGCGATCTGGGCCTCAACCCGAGCAACGACGGCCAGGTGATCCGGGTCGCCATCCCGCAGCTCACCGAGGAACGGCGAAAGGACCTGGTCAAGGTGATTCACCGAAAGGCCGAGGAAGCGCGCGTCGCGGTGCGCAACATCCGCCGGGACGAGGTGGACCACCTCCGCCGCGTCGAGAAGGACGGCCACGTGAGCAAGGATGAGGTGGCGACCAAGCTCACCGACGTCCAGAAGATCACCGATCAGTTCATCGCCAGGATCGACGACGCCACCCACCGGAAGGAGGCTGAGATCCTCGAGGTCTGACGGAGACCCGCGCCGAAACGGCCGAAGCCTTCGGGGCGTTCTGACCCCGAGCACCATGATGCAGCGCCCACCCGCTCCCGCCGCGATCCCGCTCCCCGCAAGGCCAGACCTTCCGCGCCACGTCGGCATCATCATGGACGGCAACGGTCGCTGGGCTCGCCAGCGCCACCTGCCGCGGGTCGCCGGTCACCGCGCGGGCGTCCGGGCGATCCGCCCGGTCATGGAAGCGTGTCACCAGGCGGGGGTGCACATCCTCACGCTCTATGCGTTCAGCACCGAGAACTGGCAGCGGCCTCGCGGCGAGGTGACCGCCCTCATGCGGCTCTTCGGCGAGACCATCGACCGCGAGGTCGGCGAGCTGCACGACAACGGCGTCCAGATCCGCGTCCTCGGGGACCGGTCCGCGCTCAGCGCGTCGTTGCAGCAGAAGGTCGCCCAGGCTGAGGCGCTCACCGCCGGCGACACGGCCGCGATCCTCAACGTCGCAATCAACTACGGGGGCAGACGCGAGATCGTCGATGCCATCCGCGAGCTGGCCGCGTCCAGAGCCGATCTCAGCTCGCTCGACGAGCCGGCGATCAGTGACGCGCTCTACACCCGCGGCCTGCCTGACCCGGACCTGATCGTACGCACCGCCGGCGAGCTCCGGATCAGCAACTTCCTGCTCTGGCAGGCGGCCTACGCCGAGCTCTACGTGACCGACACGCTCTGGCCCGATTTCGGCGAGAAGGCCATCCACGACGCGCTCGTCGACTACTCGAGCCGCGAGCGGAAATTCGGGGCCATCCCCGAGCGGATCGAGCGCATCCCCGTCCACGCCGGCAGCGCGCAGCGAGCCATCCGGCAGGAATGAATCTCGCCCTCAGGGTGGTATCGGGGGTGGTGCTGGTGGCGGTCATCGCCGCCGCCCTCTGGATTGGCACGCCCGCTGTCGCCGGTCTGGTGGGTGCCGGCGCACTGATCGGGGCCTGGGAGTTGCGGGGACTCCTCGGGCGGATGGGGCCGACCCCGCCAGCCTGGGTGATCCTGCCGCTCAGCGTCTGGCTCGGCATCCGTTTCGTGCTGCCCGCGTCCGATATGGCCACCGACTGGGCATTCGCCGCCGCCGTCGTGGTCGGCCTCCTCGCGGGGCTGGGAACCCGCCAGCGCTTTGCCGGCTGGGCGCTCGCGGTCGGGGGCGCCACCTACGTCGGACTCTGCCTGGGCTTCTGGGTCGCGATCTACCGCTGGCACGCCCCCGACCCGAATCACCTAGGCTTCCGGCTCGTCGCCCTGGCGCTGGCCGGTGCGGTCGTGGGTGACAGCGTGGCGTACTTCGTCGGATCCGCGATCGGCCGCCATCCGTTCTTCCACTCGATCTCGCCGCGCAAGTCGATGGAGGGTGCGGTGGCGGGGGCGGTGGCGTCGGTGCTCGTCGGAGCGCTCGCCGGCCCCTGGCTGATCGGCATCAGCGTCCCCCTCGGTGCCGGCCTCGGCGCGCTGATGACGATTGCAGCCCAGGGCGGCGACCTCATCGAGTCGGCGATCAAGCGCGAGGCCGGAGTGAAGGACTCGGGAACGCTGATCCCCGGGCACGGCGGCCTCCTCGACAGGGCCGACAGCCTGGTATTGCTCGCGCCAGTCGTATATTGCTATCTGAAGCTGATCGCATTCTCGTAACCCCGTGGAAAGCGCCGGCGTGGTCTGATCTACTGCGAACCGAGGCATCTGCAGCACAAGTGACATACCCCACGCCCCGCCGACGAGTCGTCCTCCTGGGCGCCACCGGTTCGATCGGCCGTCAGGCGTGCGACGTCATCGCCAGGTTCCCCGATCGCTTCGAGCTGGTCGGCGCGGTCGCGGGAGGCGACGCCGCGGCACTCGAGGCCATCGTCAGGCGGTTCGGCGTCACCCGTACCGCGCTGGTTCACCCCGATCCATCCGCCGTCCTCCCGGAGGGATGCGCAACCGGCATGGACGCGGCCTGCGAGATCGCCGCGATGGACGCCGACGTGGTGTGCGTGGCGATCACCGGGGCCGCGGCAATCCGGCCGACCCTCGCCGCGATCGATGCCGGGGCGACCGTGGCAAGCGCCACCAAGGAAGTCCTGGTCATGGCGGGCGATCTCGTCAAAGCCCGCGCGGCTGCCTCAGGCGCTCGCATCATCACGATCGACAGCGAGCACTCCGCCCTCTGGCAGTGCCTGCGCGGCGAGGACCCGGCGTCGGTGTCCCGGCTCGTGCTCACCGCCAGCGGTGGCCCGTTTCTGTGGCGGCCGCTTGACACGTTCGCGTCGATCACGCCGGCGGAGGCGATGGCGCACCCGACCTGGAACATGGGTCCGAAGATCACCATCGATTCGGCCACGATGATGAACAAGGGGCTCGAGATCATCGAGGCGCACTTTCTCTTCGACGTGCCCTACGCGTCGATCGATGTCGCCATCCAGCCGACCAGCATCATCCACAGCTGGGTCGAGTTCCGCGACGGAGCGGTCATCGCTCAGCTGGGCGTTCCGGACATGCGGGTGCCGATCGCGCTCGCACTGGCCGACGGGGAACGGCTGCCCGGGGTCGGCCCCCGCCTCGACCTCCGCGACGCCTCGCCGCTGGAGGTCCTCGCACTGGACGGCAATCGGTTCCCCGCCATCGGGCTCGCGCGCGCGGCCGGAGAACGCGGTGGCCTTGCGCCCTGCGTCTTCAATGCCGCCAACGAGGAGGCCGTCACAGCGTTCACGTCCGGACAGTGCCGGTTCGACGAGATTGTGTCCCTGGTCGGCGCGGCGCTGGCAGCGTTCGACGGCGGTGACGCGTCGACGCTCGAGGGAGTGCTCGACGCCGACGCATGGGCGCGCGGCTTCGTCCGTGTGAACACCACGGGAGCGGTGCCTGCCCGATGACTCAGTTCCTGATCTACGCGGGCGCGTTCATCCTGGTGCTCGTCTCGGTGATCACGGTCCACGAGTTCGGGCACTTCGCGGTCGGCAAGCTTTCGGGCATCAAGGTCGAGGAATTCTCCATCGGGTTCGGTCCCAAGCTGTACTCGCGCACGGTCGGCGAGACCCTGTACGCGATCCGCGCGATCCCGGCCGGCGGCTTCGTGCGCATGGCCGGCATGCTCGGTCTCACCGGCGAAAGTGATGCCGGAGACCGCAACTTCTATCGCGCATCGCGCCCGCGCCGGTTCGCGACCGTTTCGGCCGGGATCATCTCGAACTTCATATTCGGCGCACTGATCTTCGCGATCGTCGGCATGCAGCCGACGCCGTACAACTACGCATCCAAAGCGGCTGCGGGTCAGGCCGGGCTCAAAACCGGAGACACCATCGTCTCGATCAATAGCTCGACGATCCGGCAGGACACCCTGTCCGAGGTGACGACCGACCTGCACAAGGCCACCACGGCAAGCCAGGGCCGGCCGATGACCGTCGTCTATCGCGCCTCGGACGGCGACGAGCACACGACCACGCTCACACCGACGCTCACCATCTCCAACATCCTCACCAACCAGGCGAACGTGGCCGGCGGCAAGCTCCCGGTCGGGGGCCTAGCGGTGACGTCGATCAATGGTTCGCCAGTCGGCACCGGCGACCCGGCGACGCTCCTCGGCAGCGGCTCGACGGTGACGATCAGCGGCTACCTCGAGAACGCGAACGGCTCGCCGTCCGAGTACTTCAACAACGTCACCGTGTCGGGCATCAAGGACGGCTACCCGGCCAACAACGCGATCCACACTGCGTGGATCATGGGCGTGGTGCCGGGCTACAACGGCGAGAGCCCACCCGCTGCCTTCGTGGACGGGTTCCGCGCGATTCCGGGATTCGTCTGGGCGGAGGTCACCGGCATCTACGGGCTGATCGTGCATCCACCCCAGGGCGGGATCAATGGCCCGCAGGGCTTCACCGGTCCGGTCGGCATCGCCCAGGAGACGGCCACGGCCACCAACAACGGGTTCCTCGGACCCAATGGCCTGGTCTGGTGGATCGGGTTCATCAGCCTCAACCTTGGGTTCGTGAACATGCTGCCGATTCCATTCCTCGACGGCGGCAAACTGCTGTTCATCGCCATCGAATCGGTGCGCCGGCGCCGCCTCAATCCGAAGGTCGAAGCCGTCATCACCGCGGTCGGACTGGCCGTGATCGTCGTGTTTGCCGTCTATGTCACCATCGGAGATGTGAGCAGGCTATGACCGACGGGGGCTCGCCGACCACGGCACGCCGGCCGACCGTTCCGGTTCGCGTCGGGTCGGTCGTCATCGGCGGAGCCGCACCGATTGCGGTGCAGACCATGACCAAGACCCAGACCGAGGACGCCGCCGCAACCATCGCGCAGATCCAGCGCGCCGCCAAAGCCGGCGCCGACATCATTCGGGTCACCTGCGACACGCGCGAGGCGGCTGCCTCGCTGCACGAGATCGTGCGCGAATCGCCGATCCCGGTGGTCGCCGACATTCACTACGACGCCCCACTCGCGCTGCTCGCGCTCGAAGCGGGGGTGCAGTGCCTGCGCCTCAACCCGGGCAACATCACCGACAGCGCCAAGGTCGCCGACATCGCGCGCGAGGCGAAGGCGCGCAACGTGCCGATCCGCATCGGCGTCAACGCCGGGAGCATCCCGCAGCGCAAGGAACTGACGCGAGGGCGCGGCGGATCCATCGAGGAGACGGCGCAGAACATGGTCGCAGCGGCGCTCACGCACATCCGGGTGCTCGAGGGGCTCGAATTCCGCGACATCAAGGTCTCGCTCAAGGCCAGCGACGTGCTCACCAACCTGGCCGCAAACCGCGCCTTCGTCGCCCTGGGCAACCGCTATCCGTTGCATCTCGGGCTCACCGAGGCCGGACCGGTCGACACCGGGAGCATCAAGAGCGCGCTCGGCATCGGACTCCTCCTCGCCGAGGGGATCGGCGACACCATCCGGGTCTCGCTGGTCGGATCCCCCGAGGAAGAGGTGCGGGTCGCGCGTCAGATCCTCGCCAACCTGCAGGAGAAGGGTGACGGTCCCAACCTGGTCGCGTGCCCGACCTGCGGCCGGCTCGAGATCGACATGATGCCGATGGTCGCGCAGGTCTCCAAGGCGCTCGAGGGCGTGAAGCGAACCATCACCGTCTCGGTGATGGGCTGCGTCGTCAACGGACCGGGGGAGGGCATGCATGCCGACATCGGCATCGCCGGTGGCCGCCAGAAGGGCATTCTCTATCGCAACGGCAAGGTGGTCTCGACGCTGCCCGAAGGCGAGCTCGTCAACGCGCTCCTGGAGGAATTGCACGAGATCGCCGAAGAAGACGCGCGATTGATCGCCGACGGAAAGCCGTTGCCGGTCGGTTTGAGCGAGCGCGAGGGCGTCCTCACGTAGACTGCTCCGCCATGGCCGACGAAAAGCGGATCACGGCGCAGAGCGAGGATTTCGACCGCTGGTACACGGACGTGGTCCGTCGTGCCGAGCTTGCCGACTACTCGCCAGTACGCGGTTGCATGGTCATCCGTCCGTACGGCTATGCGTTGTGGGAGAACATCCAGCGCGCGCTCGACGACATGATCAAGCGCACCGGCCACGAGAACATGTACTTCCCGCTCTTCATCCCGGAGTCGTACCTGCAGAAGGAGGCGGACCACGTCGAGGGCTTCGACCCTCAGGTCGCGTGGGTGACCCGCGGGGGCGGCAAGGATCTCGAGGAGCGCCTCGCAGTGCGTCCCACCAGCGAGACGATCATCTGCTCCATGTATGCCGACTGGATCCATTCATGGCGCGATCTCCCGGTGAAGATCAACCAGTGGTGCAACGTCGTGCGCTGGGAACATCGCACCCGACTCTTCCTGCGCACGACCGAGTTTCTCTGGCAGGAGGGCCACACCTTTCATCAGCTCGACAGCGAGGCCGCAGAGGAAGTCGACACCATGCTCGACTGCTACCGCGAGCTCACCGAGGACTGGCTGGCGATTCCGGTGATCAAGGGACGCAAGACCGAATCGGAGAAGTTCCCCGGCGCAGAGTACACCGTGAGCATCGAGGCGATGATGTCCGACGGGTGGGCACTGCAATCGGGTACGTCGCATCATCTTGGTCAGAATTTCACGCGCGCATACGGCATCGCGTACAGCGACCGCGACAATCAGCGTCAGCATCCATTTCAGACCTCGTGGGGCCTGTCGGCGCGGACTGTCGGGGCCGTGATCATGGCGCATGGCGATGACATGGGACTGATCCTCCCGCCGAAGGTCGCGCCGATCCAGGTGGTCGTGGTGCCGATCACGCGCAGCAATGATGAGGCCGGCGCAGCGACGGTGGAGGAGGCGACGGCGCGCCTCGAGAGCGAATGCCCCGCAGGTGTTCGCATGCGCATCGACCGCCGTGAGGGCATGCGCCCCGGTGAGAAGTACGCGCACTGGGAGTTGCGCGGTGTGCCACTGCGCATCATCGTCGGCGCGAAGGACCTCGCCGGGGGCAACGTCACAGTGGTGCGGCGCGTCGACGGTGCGCAGGACACCGTGCCGCTCGACGGGCTCGCCGCCCAGCTCCCGCAGCTGCTCGAGGCGGCGCAGCAGGCGATCCTCGAACGTGCGCGCAAGCGACTCGAAGAGCGCAGCGTCGACGTGTCGAGCCTCGATGAACTGGTCGCGGCCTTTGCTGAGCGGCCGGTCTTCGCAACCGCACCGATGTGCAACACCGCAGAATGCGAGACTGCGGTCAAGGCCGCGGTGCATGCGCTGACGGTTCGCGTGCTCCGTTCCGACCGGCCGTCGGACGGAGCGCCGTGCATCGCGTGCGGGAAGCCCGCCGACTTCTACGCGCTGCTCGCCCGTTCGTACTGACGCGATCCTCAGGACTGGTCGACGGCGATCCGCTTGAGGTGCGCCCAGAACGCCTCGACCGCAGGAGTGTGCAGGTCCCGGCGTCGCGCGGCGGCGAACGATTGCGAGACGCTCCGCCCGGGAAGCGGGATGACCACCAGCCGGCCGTCGGCGATGTCCTGCTCCACAACCGAACGAGGCATCGCGGCGAACCCGAGCCCGGCGAGAAGCGCCGCATGCAACGCGCCTTCCTCGAGCTCGAGGGTGTTCTCGGGGTCGACGTGCGTTCCCAGCGCGTGGGCGGCAAGCGCTTCGGTCGCGCTGCCGCGCTCATGGGCGAGGTGGCGATGGGCGACGAGGTCGCGCACGGCGGTGCGGCTCGAAGCCAGCGGATGGTGAGCCGCGACCACAGTGACCAGCTGAGTGTGCTCGAGGACCACGGTCTCGATGCCGGGCTCGCGGACCGATGATCCCGCGAGGATGATGTCGGCCCGGCCCTCGACGAGCATGGTGACCAGTGATCGCATCGGCGCCAGCGCCAGGCGCACGTTGATCTCGGGATGGTCGGCGACAAAGGGCGCGAGCCAGCCCGCCAGGCGGTGCGCACCCATGACGCGCCCTGCCGCGACGGTCAGCTCGCCGCGCTCGAAGGCGAGATACCCGACCCGCAACTCCTCGATCTGGCCGACGTCCTCGAGCACACGGACTGCGAGCTGGCGGAGCGCCCGGCCAACGTCGGTGAGCTGCACGTTGCGCCCAACCCGCTGGAGGAGCGGCAACCCAAGGGTGGCTTCAAGGCGGCGCACCACACCACTGACCGAGCCCTGCGAGAGGCCGAGTGCCTCGGCGGCAGCGGTCACGTGCTCGCGTTCAGCGACAGCGAGAAACGTGTGCAGCTGATCGAGGGTGATCCGGGGCCGCGGATGTCGAGGACGCGACTGCGGCGTGCGCATCGCGGCGCTAGCCGCGAAGCGCCGGTTCTGGGAGGAGGCCGCTTGCGTCGATGGCTGCGAGGACCGCGGCAACCGACTCGTCAACGGTCTGGGTGCCGCTGTCGACGATCACGTCCGGGGCGTCTGGCGCCTCGTACGGATCCGACACACCCGTGAAGTGCTCGATCTCACCGGCAAGTGCTCGCTTGTACAGGCCCTTGACGTCGCGCTCCGAGAGCACGTCGATGCTGCAGCTCACGTAGACCTCGACGAAGCGGCCGATCCGCCGGCGCACCTCGCCACGAGTGTCCTTGTACGGGGAGATGGCCGCCGTGATCGCCACAACGCCATTGCGCGTGAGCAGCTCGGCGACGAATCCGATGCGCCGGATATTGATGTCGCGATCCTCTTTGGAGAATCCGAGCCCGGCACTGAGGGTCCGACGCACCTCGTCTCCGTCGAGGACCTCGACGCGCAGGCCGCGATCGCGGAGCTCGGTCGCGACACGCTGGCCGATCGTCGACTTGCCGGCGCCGGAGAGACCGGTGAACCAGATCGTGAGACCGGCGGTCATCCAGCGACCGGAGCCGCGACGGCGTAGGCGGCGCGAAGGATCTCCGCAACCTCGGGCCGGGTGAACTCGTGCGGGATGGGATCACCGCGGGTGAGCATCTCGCGTACCCGCGTCCCGCTCAAGATCACGCGATCGTCGGCGCCGTGCGGGCAGGTCTTGGTGCTGGCCATGCTCTCGCATGCCCGGCAGTAGAAGGAATGCTCGAACTTGTACGCGGCGAAGCCAAGACGTTCGGCACCTCCGAGCTCGTCGAACAGCGTCTGCGCGTCGTAGGTGCCGTAGTAGTTGCCGACCCCGGCAGCATCACGCCCGATGATGAAGTGCGAACAGCCGTAGTTGCGGCGGACCTGCCCGTGGTAGATGGCCTCGCGCGGTCCCGCATAGCGCATCGCACCCGGGAAGATGCCCAGCACCACGCGATTCGGCGGGTAATACCCGTCGAGTAGGACGCGGTAGCACTGCATCCGGACATCGAACGGCACGTCATCACCCTTGGTCACCCCGGAGAGGGGATGGAGCAGCAGTCCGTCGACCTGCTCGAGCGCGACCTTGGTCAGGTACTCGTGCGCGCGATGCACGGGGTTGCGCGTCTGGAATCCGACGACCGTCGACCAGCCACGGTCCGAGAGCGCCGCGCGCGTCTCGGCCGGCGCGGACGGGACATCACCGGGGGCCTGCGCGGCGACTCGAACCGGGCCGGCGACGACCGTCGGTCCCTGCGCGAACAGCGCGGCGACACCGGGATGGGCCTGGTCGGTCGTTCGGTACACCTCCCGCGCCTCGGCCTCGAGGTCGCGATCGTACATCTCGGTCACGGTGAGCGCACCGAGAACGTGACCGCCCTCATCGCGCAGCGCGACGACGGCGCCTTCCTGGAGCGAACGCGCCTGATCCCCCGCGGGAAGCGTGATCGGCAGCGTCCAGGGCGTTCCATCACCGAGTGCTGCGTGCGCGACGACGCTTTCATAGTCGCGGCGTCCCTGGAAACCGTCGAGCGGCGAGTAGGCGCCGTTGCCGAGAAGCGCGAGATCGGCGGATGCCGTCTCCGAAACACGCAGCGAGATGAGCTCGTTGGCGCGCGCGCTGAGGTCAGCAAGCTCGTCTGCTGTCATCAGCAGATCGACAAGCGCTCCCCCGAGCGGTGAGATCAGGGTTGCCTCTTTCTCTTCCACTCGGGGCTCGCTTGATTCCAGGGTCATCGCGGTGAGTCTACCGGGTCATGCCCTAAGGGCAGCTTCGCGTCCCATCGCCGGTGGCAATCAGTCGCGGGAATTCACTCGTTGGACATACTCTCGTTACATCGTGTTTGATCCAAGCGTTGCGGCTCTACACTCGTAAAGGCCGTGCCTATCACCGAGCTCATGGCCCGCGTGGAATACCTCCCCAAGGAGGATCAGACCTCAATCCGGCGCGCCTTTGACGTGGCCGATCGTGCCCACACCGGGCAATCGAGGCTCACTGGCGAGCCCTACATCGAGCATCCGCTCGCGGTGGCGGGCATCCTCGCGGACCTGCGTCTCGACCCCGAGACGCTCATGGCCGCACTGCTCCACGACACCGTCGAGGACACCGAGGTCACCCGCGAGGAGGTGCGCAGCCTCTTCGGTGACCAGGTCGCCAAGCTCGTCGACGGGGTGACCAAGCTCGGCAAGATCCACGTGCGCAGCGCCGAGGAGCACCAGGCCGAGAACATCCGCAAGATGCTCGTGGCGATGGCCGAGGACGTGCGCGTGGTGCTCATCAAGCTCGGCGATCGACTCCACAACATGCGCACCATCGGCGCGCACACGACCGAGCGCCGCCTGCGCATCAGCAGGGAGACGCTCGACATCTATGCGCCGCTCGCGCATCGCCTGGGAATCTGGGAGATCAAGGGCGAGCTGGAAGATCTCGCGTTCGTGCAGCTCGATCCCGACAACTACCACCTCATCGAGGCGCGGTTGGCGAGCAGTCGTGAGCAGCGCGATGCCTTCGTGCGTGATGTCACCGAGATTCTCGCTCGCGAGTTCGCGCCGCTCGGCATGCAGGCGGAGATCGCCGGCCGCACCAAGCACACCTACAGCATCCACGAGAAGATGCTCCGCGGCCAGAAGGAGTTCGGCGAGATCTACGACATCATCGCCATCCGCGTCCTCGTGGACTCCATCAAGGACTGCTACGGCGCGCTCGGCGTCGTGCACTCGCTGTGGAAGCCGCTGCCCGGCCGTTTCAAGGACTACATCGCCATGCCCAAGGGCAACGGCTATCAGTCATTGCACACCACCGTGCTCTCGCACACCGGTGAGCCCATGGAGGTGCAGATCCGCACCCAGGACATGCATGAGACGTCCGAGTACGGCGTCGCGGCGCACTGGCGCTACAAGGGCGGGCAGGACGGCGCCCGCATCGACGAGCGGTTCACGTGGCTGCGTCTGCTGATGGACTGGCAAAAGGAGGTGCTCGACGCCGAGGCCTTCGTCAACACCGTCAAGGTCGACATCTTCCAGGACGAGGTGTTCGTCTTCACCCCGCGCGGTGATGTGCGCTCGCTGCCGCAGGGATCGACACCGGTGGACTTCGCCTATCGCATCCACACCGACGTGGGGCATAGCTGCATCGGGGCCAAGGTGAATGGGCGGATGGTGCCGCTCGATCATCGCCTGGAGAACGGCGAGATCGTCGAGGTGCTCACCACCAAAGCGCCGCACGGACCGTCGCGCGACTGGCTGAACTTCGTGAAGACCTCGAGCGCCCGCGAAAAGATCCGCCAGTGGTTCAAGCGCGAACGTCGCGACGAGAATATTCAGAAGGGCCGCGAGATGCTGGACAAGGAGTTTCGGCGTCTCCGCCAGATGTCGCTCAGCGGCGTCAAGGAGGATCAACTCCTCGAGCTGGCCCAGGAATTCAAGGTCGCAACCGTCGACGACTTCGTCGCCGCGATCGGCTACGGAGATATCAGCGCCCGCAGCGCCGTGCTGAAGTTCGGCGCCGACGAGCAGCAGACCGACGACGATCGCATTCTCGGGATTCCGCTCACCAGTACTCCCGCGCCGACCGGAACTGTGCGGGTGCACGGCCACGTCGACATGCTCACGACCCTGGCGCACTGCTGCAAACCGGTGGCGGGCGATGCGATCCGCGGGTACGTGACCCGCGGCAAGGGTGTGACCGTGCACCGCGCCGACTGCGTGAACGTCCGCAATGCCGGCGACGTCGAGCGCATCGTCGACGTCGAGTGGGAGACCGGTGCGCGCCAGGTGTTCCCGGTGAGCATTAAGATCGAGGCATGGGACCGTACTGGTCTGCTCCGCGACATCGCGGCGGTCATCGCGGAATCGAAGATCAACCTGAGCGGCGCAGACGTGCAGGTGTACGACGACAAGACCGCGGTGATCAGCACCATCGTCGAGATCCAGAACCTCTCGCAGTTGAGCCGTCTCCTCGAGCGCCTCGAGTCGGTTCGCGACGTCCACACCGTGGCTCGCGACACCGTCTGAACCGGCGCGACAACCAGCTGTCGCGCGCGCTCGCCACACTCGCCTCGTGGACAGGCCGACCCGAATCCGGGTGCTCGAGCTGGCGACCGCGGAGCTGCTCGAGTCGGAAACCAACGCGTCGCTTCGCATCGGCGTGGAGGGGAGACGGTGCGACGCGCTCGTGATCACCGCGGCAGGCTGCGCCCTCGTCGTCGGCGTTGAGTGCGGCGCCCAGGTGCTGCTCAACGCGCGTGCGCCGGACGGCAGCCGGGACCGCGGGCCGCGGGCCCTCGCGACTCGCTGTGAGGCGACGCTTCGCCGCCTCCATGGCCTCGGCGACGACTTCGTCCCGACGCTCGCGTTCGACAATCCAGCCAATGCCGCGCGTTTCGGGGAGCGCCTCGGCTGACACCGGGCGCGAGGTTTCGTCGACGCCGTTAGCCCGTACACTCGAACGCCAATGGCCCAGATCGCAGCGCCGAGAGGCACGCGCGACATCCTTCCCGACGAGTTTGCTGCCCGCCGATGGCTGCTCGACGCCCACAGCGCCGTCGCCGAATCCTTCGGATACCGCGGGATCGAGACGCCGATCATCGAATCGACCGAGTTGTTCAACCGCGGCGTGGGCACGGACACCGACATCGTCGAAAAGCAGATGTTCACCTTCGACGACCGCGGTGGGCGCTCGTTGACGCTCCGCCCGGAGGGAACGGCCGGCTCGCTGCGCGCCCTGGTAGGCGCACACCTTGACCAGGAGATCCGGCCCGTGCGCGTGCACTATGCCGGGCCGTTCTTTCGCGCCGAACGGCCGCAGGCGGGACGGCAGCACCAGTTCACCCAGGTCGGTATCGAATGCATCGGGGAAGGCTCGCCCGCGCTCGACGCCGAGATCATCGAGGTCGCCTGGCAGTTCTACAAAGCGCTCGGCATCACCGGAATTCATCTGCAGGTGAACTCGCTCGGCAGTGCGTCGGACCGGATCCGGTACCGCGCTGCCCTGGTGGCGTACTACACCCCGCTGGAGGCATCCCTGTGCGACGACTGCCGTCGCCGCCTGTACACCAACCCGCTCCGTCTCCTCGACTGCAAGCGCGACGCCCGGTTTGTCGAGGGGGCCCCGCTGCTGTGGGACTCCCTGGACCGGCCCAGCCGCGACCACTTCACCGCCGTTCTCCGCGATCTCGAGGCGGCGGGGATCGACGCGATCCGCAACGACCGGCTGGTGCGCGGGCTCGACTATTACAGCGACACCGTCTTCGAGTTCTGGCACGACGTCCTCCAGGGGGCCCAGGGCTCGCTTGGTGGGGGAGGCCGGTACGACGGGCTCGCCGAATTGCTCGGCTTCCCGGCAACCCCGGCGACCGGTTATGCCCTCGGGGTCGAGCGAATCCTCATGGTTGCCCGTGCCCTGGGGACGCTTCCACAGGCCCCGGCGGCGGCCGATGTGCTCGTCTGCTCAGTGGAACCTGCGGAGGCCGAGGCCGCCGCGGGCATCGCCCGCCTCATCCGCGACGCGGGGACACGCACCGTCCTCGACGTCGCTGAACGGAGACTCGATCGCAAGCTGCGCGGTGCCGGTCGCATCGGCGCGCGAGTTGCAGTCATCGTTGGCGAGAACGAAGTGGCCGGCGACAGTGCCGTGGTTCGCGATCTCGACGGACACAGCCAGCAGACGGTGCCGATCGCCGAGCTCGCGGCGACCGTCACCCGCATCCTCGGAGGAACGTCGTGACCACTGACCGCACCTACTGCGGCACCCCGCGCGCCGGGGACGCGGGGAGACCGGCGACCGCGTTCGGGTGGGTGGACCGCCGCCGTGACCATGGCGGACTCATCTTCATCGACCTGCGCGACCACACCGGCATCCTCCAGGTGGTCATCGATCCCAACGACGCGCCGGAGGCCCATGCGGCCGCGCGCGAGGCGCGTCTTGAATGGGTGCTGCGCTTCGAGGGTGAGATCAGACAGCGGTCCCCTGAGAACGTGAATCCCAAGCGCGAGACCGGAGAGGTCGAGTTGCGCGCCGGTGCGTGCAGCGTGCTCGCCGTCGCCAGGACACCGCCGTTTCCGGTCAACGAGGACACCGAGGTCGATGAGCAGCTGCGCCTGCGCCATCGATATCTCGACCTGCGCCGTGTGCACCTGCAGCGCAACCTGCGGGCTCGCGCGAAATTCTGCACGGAGCTGCGCAAGGCGATGGCGGAGATCGGGTTTCTGGAGATCGAGACCCCAATGATGATCCGGGCCACACCCGAGGGGGCTCGCGACTACCTCGTGCCCAGCCGCCTGTTCCCGGGCAGCTTCTATGCGCTCCCTCAATCACCCCAACTGTACAAACAGCTTTCCATGGTGGCCGGCTTCGACAGGTATTTCCAGCTGGCTCGATGCATGCGCGATGAGGATCTGCGCGCCGACCGCCAGCCTGAGTTCACGCAGCTCGACATCGAGATGTCCTTCGTTGATGAGGACGACATCTTCGCGGCGCTCGAGCACGCCATCCCGTCCGCATGGGAGGCGTGCGACTTTCGCGGCGGACACCTCACCGTGCCCTTCCCACGCACGACCTGGCGGCAGGCCGTCGACAGCTACGGGGTCGACAAGCCCGACACCCGCTTCGAACTGCTGCTCCGCGACCTCACCGGCATCGTCGGAACGTCGGGCTTCCGGGTCTTCGCCGACGCGGTCGCTGCCGGCGGCATCGTGAAGGGCATCTGCGTGAAGGGCGGCGACGATCTCAGCCGCAGCGACATCGAAGGCCAACTGACCGAGGTTGCGCGTGGCGCCAGGGCACGTGGTCTCGCATACCTCTGGAAGCGCGCGGAGGGCTGGCAGGGGGGCATCGCGAAGTTCTTCAGTCCCGACGAGCTCGACGCGATCGGCGCGGCCACCGGCGCCGAGACCGGCGACTGCGTGCTCATGGTGGCCGACCGTCCGAGCGTCGTGCACGGCGCGCTCGGCGCAGTTCGCAACCATCTTGGGCGAGTGCGCCGTCTCTACGACGACGCGCGCATCGACATGCTCTGGGTCACGGACTTCCCGATGTTCGAGCGAAGCGACGAGACCGGTGAGATCAGTGCCGCCCACCACCCGTTCACGATGATCCATGCCGACGATCTGGGTCTCCTCGAGTTGGATCCGCTCGCGGTGCGCTCGCGCGCCTACGACCTCGTCGTCAACGGCCGTGAGATCGGCAGCGGCAGCATCCGCATCACCGACCCGGCCATCCAGCAGCGCGTGCTCGCCGCGCTCGGCATCGACGCTGAGGAGGCGCAACGCAAGTTCGGCTTCCTGCTCGAGGCTTTCGAATATGGTGTCCCACCGCACGGCGGGTGGGCCGGCGGCATCGATCGCATGGTCATGGAAGGGCTCGGCACCGACAACATCCGCGACGTGATCGCCTATCCGAAGAACCAGCAGGCGCAGGAGCCGATGACCGATGCGCCTGCCCCGGTCGACCCCGGTCAGCTTCGCGACCTGGGCATCGCGATCCTTCCGACCACGCGGACGCCGTGAGCCCGGGGCTCGGCCTCGCGATCCTCTTCGTGCTCATCGGGACAACAATGTCGGCGCTGGTGATGCCCCGGCGCGGCTCAGTCCTCCTCGCGTTCGTTCTCGCCGCGGCCGGCGTGCTCGCCGGTGAGCTCGTGGCCATCGCCACCCGAGCCGGGGGGCCGCAGCTCGGCGCGCTGCATCCGGTCGCCGACGCGATCGGAGTGGTGCTCTTCGAGGTCACTGGCGCAGTGCTCGCGCCGGCGCGGCGCCGAGGCTCATAATCACCGAGTCGGCAATTCGGGAGGCTCGTGGAATGCGCGTTCCGTTCGGTAAGAAAGGACTTGTGGCTACAGGCGCGGCCGTGACCGGTGCTGTGTTCTTCTGGCGCGTCCGGGCACGCCGCCGGGAGGAGGCTGAAGCACGCGAGTGGGAGGCCGAGATCGCCGGCGCCGTCGATGAGGGCCGGGCTGCCGGTGCCGCAGCGCCATCGGTGCCTTCCTCCGAGACGTCCGGCGCCTGAGCCTCCGGTAGCGGCGGTTTCGGCGCCCGCATCGTGGGGTATGTGAAGAGCGCCATGGGAACCGTCTCCGAGCTCCGGCTGCCGGCTGATCGCGAGCACGTCCTCGTCGCCAAGCGGGCGGCCGGCGCGTTCGGATCGCTCGCCGGGTTCGACATGGATGCCATCGACGACCTGACCATCGCCGTCGCGCAGGCCTGCGAGAACGCGATCCGCTGCCTGGAGGGCTCAGGGTCGATCGCCGGCCAAGTGCGCATCGTCTTCAAGATGAGCGACACCGGGCTCGAGGTCACGGTCCGGAGCACGGTGAACCGAGAGGCCGAGCTCCGAGCTCGGGCCGAGCAAGCAGGGCTCGGTCGGGAGGGAGAGCTTGTCGCCGCCACCGACCTCGCGCTCCGCCTCATGGGACTCTTTGTCGATGACAGCACGTATCGGGTCGACGAGCGAACTGGGAGCCTGCGCGTCCGGCTGACCAAATACAAGGCGTCGTGACCCCCTCGCCGGGTCGCGGCGACGGTGTGGCGACGCGCGAGCGAACGATCGCGAAGCCGGCGGAGACGGCTGAGCGGGCCGAGATGCGGCGTCTGCTGCGCGAATTCAACAAGACGCGCGACCCGCGAATTCGCGAACGCCTCGTCGAGCTCAACAGCGATCTCGTCCATTACATCGCCCGCCGGTTCGCCAATCGCGGCGAGCCCCTCGAGGACATCGAGCAGGTAGGGTTCCTCGGCCTGATTCAGGCGATCGAGCGTTTCGACCCGTCGCTGGAGAACGAGTTCAGCACCTTCGCCACGCCGACCATCGCCGGCGAGATCCGCCGCCACTTCCGGGACCGGTCCTGGGCAGTACGGGTTCCGCGGCGCCTCCAGGAGAACCTGGCGAAGGTGAATGCGGCGACCCAGCAGCTCCAGAACGAGTTGGGCAGGTCGCCGTCGGTCGCCGAGATCGCGGCGAAGGTGGGGCTCGAGCCTGACCAGGTCCTTGCCGCCATGGAGGTCGCCCCAGCGCAGCACACCGTCTCCCTGGACGGCCCGGTCGGTGGCGGCGACGAACCCCTCACCCTCGGAGACCGGCTCGGGCTGTCCGACGACAACCTCGACCGCGTCGAGATGCAGGACGTCCTCGAGCAGGTGATGGCCCACCTCACGCCTCGCGAACGCAAGATCCTGGCGCTGCGATTTGTCGAACAATTGCCGCAAACCGAGGTCGCAAAACGACTCGGTATTTCGCAAATGCACGTCTCACGATTGCAGCGCGCGGCAGTCGAGCACCTTCGCAAGGAGTTCGGAGCCGAGGCGCCCGTGTAGAATTCGACAACTTGCTGTCGAATACTTTTGCACGTGCTCAGCTCTGAGATCCGGGAGCGATTTCTTCGCTTCTTCGAAGAGCGCGGGCACTTCCGGCTCGCGAGCTTTCCGCTCATTCCCCACGACGATCCGTCGCTTCTCTTCACTGTGGCCGGTATGGTGCCGCTAAAACCGTGGATCACCGGACAGCGCACGCCACCGTCGCGCGACCTCGTCTCGTGTCAGAAATGCTTTCGTGGCGCCGGGCTGAAATATGACGACATGGCGTCGGTTGGTGACCCGACGCATCACACCTTTTTTGAGATGCTCGGCAACTGGTCGATCGGCCACTACTTCAAAGAAGGTGCGATCGATTACGCGTGGGAGTTCTCCACCAAGGTGCTCGGTCTCGACCCCGAGCGTCTCTGGCCGAGCATCTACCCAGATGACACCGAGTCGGAGCGGCTCTGGGTCGAGCGGATCGGCGTTCCCCGCCAACGCATCTCGCGTCTGACCGAGAACTGGTGGGCGGCCGGCCCGACCGGTCCGTGCGGCTACGACAGCGAGTTGTACTACGACTGGGGCGGCCCGTGCTCCTGCGGAAAGACCGACTGCACCCCGCAGGACGAGTGTGGGGGAGACCGCTTCGAAGAGTTCTGGAACCTGGTCTTCATGGAGTTCGACCAGCAGCCCGACGGCTCGAGGCCGCTGCTGCCCAACCCGACCGTCGACACCGGGCTCGGATTCGACCGGATCGTCGCGATCGTGCAGGGCGACCGGACCGGGTATGGCACGGATCACTTCGCGCCGATCGTCAACGGCTTCAAATCCCGGGCGGCGGCCGACGGCGCCGATCCGACGCTCGAGCGGTCCTTCTACGTCCTCGCCGACCATCTCCGTGGCGCCGGGTTCCTGATCTCAGCCGGAGTGCTCCCCGCCAACGAGGGACGCGGCTACGTGCTCCGCCGGCTCATCCGCCGCGCCGCGGTGCACGCTCGTCGCGTCGCGCTTCGAGGCGGACTCGCAGCCGGGACCCCGGACCTCGTGGTCGTGATGGGACCGGTCTACCCGGAGCTCGTCGAGTTTCGCGGGCTGATCGAGGAGACGCTGCGCATCGAGGAGGAGGCCTTCGCTCGAACCCTCGACGCCGGGACGGAACGCCTCGCCGCCCTGCTCTCGACGAACGCAACCCGCATCGACGGCGCCGACGCCTTCCGTCTCTATGACACCTTCGGGCTCCCAATCGAGTTAACGGTCGAGATGGCAGCCGAGCGAGGGGCACCCGTCGACCTCGAGGGTTTCGAGGCGGCAATGCAGGAGCAGCGTGAGCGTGGTCAGGCGTCAGCGCGCCGCGTGGGATTCGCCGGGGCCGAGGCGCTGCCGCCGACACGGTTCGTCGGCTACGACCTCCTGGAATCGGAAGCAACAGTGCTTCGCATCGGCCTGGACAGCGAGATCAAGGCGCTCGACGCCGGGGAGAGCGGGCCCGTGCTGCTCGATGTCTCCCCGTTCTACGCGGAAGCCGGCGGCCAGGTCGGCGACACCGGTTCGCTCTCCTGGCCCGGCGGGAGCGCCGCCGTCCGCGACACCCAGCCGGTGGCGGGGAGCGACGCCCGGGCGCACGACGTGCTCGTCCAATCGGGAGAGCTCCGACCCGGGCAGGCGGTCCACGCCAAGGTCGACGCCGGGCGACGCGGCCGGATCGCTCGCCATCACAGCGCCACCCACCTACTCAACCGCGCCCTTCGCGAGGTCCTGGGCGACGGGGTGGTCCAGCGCGGGTCGTTCGTGGGCCCCGACCACGCAACCTTCGACTTCTCATTCCCGAGGGCGCTCACCGCCGATGAACTCACCGACATCGAGCATCGCGTCAATGACGGCATCAGGCGCAACCTCGAGCGCACGGTCGCGCTCATGCCGCTCGCCGATGCTCGGGCCAGTGGCGCGATCGCGCTGATCGATGAGGCGTACTCGCCTGATGTCCGGGTGGTCGACTTCGGAGGCTGGTCGCGGGAGTTGTGTGGCGGCACGCACGTCACTCGAAGCGGCGACCTGGGCGCGGCGATCCTCGTCTCCGAGAGCAGTATCGGCCAGGGAATCCGTCGTATCGAGATGGTCTCCGGCGAGAGCGCGGAGGAGCGCTGGCGGCGTCTCGGGACTGCGCTCGTATCCACTGCCCGGGCGCTCAAGACGCGTCCGGAAGAGGTCCCCGAACGGGTGGCGGCCCTCCAGGACCAGGTTCGCAAGCTGAGCCGGGAGGTGACCCAGGTGCGCCAGGCCGCGCCATCGAGCGTGGCCAC
>CABEDX010000122.1_pt1 | contig 28051 bp, 19 predicted proteins | sample 3132991 | NCBI WGS metagenome assembly CABEDX01 (sample SAMEA5534332, study PRJEB31848) | metagenome | biome: tundra; feature: field; material: soil | place: USA | collected 2013-05 | depth 0.15 m
CGACGCCGAGGATGGCGACGGCAGGCGCGAGCCCGGGAGCGAAGTCAGGGCTGCGCTCCAGCAGCACGACCGACCAGATGCTCGTCACCGCAACGGTTCCGGCGAGCACGAGGCGTGCCCACGTCCGCGACCGCTCGCGCCAGAGCAGCACGCTGCCGATCCCGACCAGCGCGCCGATCGACGGCGCGAGCGCGACCGTGTAATAGGGATGGATGATCCCGGCGGCGAGGCTGAAGACCAATGCGGTGACCACCAGCGAGCCACCCCAGAGGATGAGGGCGGCGCGCGTGCGGTCGGTCCGGCCGCGCCGCAGCGTGAACACGAGCCCCGCGACAAGCAGGATCAGCGCGGCCGGCAGCAGCCAGGACACCTGGCCGCCGAAGCTGGCGTTGAACAGACGGGTGAGGCCGGTCGGACCCCACGTGGATCCGGTGATCCCGGCGCCGCCGACGCTCCCCGTCTCGTTGCCGGTGAGCCTGCCGAATCCGTTGTAGCCAAAGATCAGATTGAGGATGCTGTTGTTCTGCGATCCGCCGATGTAGGGGCGATCAGCGGCGGGCGTGAGCTGCACGATCGCAACCCACCAGCCCGATGCGACGACCATCGCTCCCGCGGCGATCGCGAGCTGAGCGATGCGACGGCGGAGCGACCCAGGCGCGGCCACGAGGTAGACGAGGCCGAACGCGGGCACGACGAGGAACGCCTGGAGCATCTTGGCCAGGAACGCGAATCCGACCAGGGTTGCGGCGAGCACGAGCCATTTGGTCTTGCCCGCCTCGACCGCGCGAACCGTCGCATAAGTGGCGATGGTGAGCAGCAGCACGAGCAGGGCATCCGGGTTGTCGAAGCGGAACATCAGCGCCGCGACGGGCGTGAGCGCAACCGCCGCCCCGGCGATCAACGCCGCGGCGGGTGAGAACCATCTCCGGACGGTTAGATAGGTGAAACCCACCGTGGCCACACCCTCAAGTGCCTGGGGCACGAGGATGCTCCACGCATTGACGCCGAACAGGCGAGCCGAGAGGTCCATCACCCACAGCGCGGCAGGCGATTTGTCAACAGTGATGAAGTTCGAAGCGTCGAACGATCCGAAGAAGAACGCCTTCCAGCTCGTCGACCCGGCCTGGACCGCCGCCGAATAGAAGGCGTTGGCCCACCCCGACGCACCGAGGTCCCAGAGATAGAGGAGTGCGGCGATACCGAGCAGCCCGATCAGCGACGGGCGCACCCATGCAGCATCCTCCTGGCGGCCGCGGACCAGCAGCTTCGCCCAGCGGACTGGAACTGCGCCGCCATTGCGCGTATCGCGAACACGAGGTGGCGCGGGAGGCGCAGCCGGGAGCGCGGGCGGCGGATCGTCGAAGAACGGTCGGGAAGCCATGGCCTGACTGTGCCGCCCGTCGCTCACGGCGATCTGAGCGGAGGCTCAGAGTTCGCTGTGAGCGTTACGTTTACGGGAGGAGGTGGTCTGGCGTGCCGTTGAATCCAACCTGGACCGCGAGCGTGTCGCCCGGCGACGGTTCCCGGCGCCACCGAGTAGACGAGGTTCCAGTCAGCAGCAGAGCGGCGGTGCCTCGTGACACCGACCTGTCCACCCCGAATGCAAGCATTGACGCGATCTCGGTCGGCACCCGATTGCAATGTGTGAAGAGTTGGTTGCGAACGGTGACGGAACGAGGCTAGAGGCCAAGGCGTCGAGGTCGCTGGTCGGTCACCCAACCAGAGGGAGGCCGGACCTCGAATCGTTCGAACCCCGGACGAATTCCTAAAAGTGCTTGCCTAAGCTCACGCAGTAGTGCAATTAATGCGCGGCAATCAATTCCGTCAGGCGGCGTCCAGGAGGTCGCGATGAGCGAGCGGGCTAAGACCATCGACACTTTGCTCGACGAGCGACGCACGTTCGCGCCGAGCCCAGAATTCCTGGCCATGGCCCGGGTCACCGACCAGAGCCTCTTCGAAGCGGCAGACGCTGACCCCGAAGCTTTCTGGGCGGAGCAGGCCAAGAAGTACGTCAGCTGGTACAAGCCCTTCGACACTGTGCTCGAATGGGAGGTCCCATTCGCCAAATGGTTCGTCGGCGGCGAGTTGAACGTCTCGTACAACTGCCTGGACCGCCACGTCGAGGCGGGCAGGGGCGAGAAGGTCGCCTACCACTTCGAGGGTGAGAACGGCGACACCCGGGCGATCACCTATGCGGAGCTGCTCGCGAGCGTCTGCCGGCTCGCCAATGCGCTCCGCAAGCTCGGCATCAAGCGCGGTGACCGGGTGGGGATCTACATGCCGATGATCCCGGAGCTGCCGATGGCGATGCTGGCGTGCGCGCGGATCGGGGCGGCCCACTCGGTGGTCTTCGCCGGGTTCAGCGCCGAGGCCGTCCGTGACCGCATGAACGACGCTGCCGCGGTCGCGATCATCACCGCCGACGAGGGCCGGCGCCGCGGTGGGCTCGTACCCCTCAAGCGCAGCGTCGATGAGGCCTGCGAAGACTCGCCCACGGTGAAGAACGTCGTGGTCGTCCGCCGTACCGGCAACGAGGTGCCGATGACCGAGGGCCGTGACCATTGGTATCACGACCTCGTCGAGGGCGAGTCCGCCACCTGCGAGCCCGAGCACATGGAGTCGGAGGACCTCCTTTTCACGCTCTACACCTCGGGCACCACCGCAAAGCCCAAGGGCATCAAGCACACGACCGCGGGCTACCTCCTCTACGCGATGTTCACCCACGACCTGGTGTTCGACATCCAGCCGGACACCGTGTTCTGGTGCGCCGCCGATGTCGGCTGGGTCACGGGGCACTCGTACATCGTCTACGGACCGCTCGGCAACGGCGTGACCTCGGTGATGTACGAGGGCACACCCGACTACCCGGCCAAGGACCGCTGGTGGTCGATCATCGAGAAGTACGGGGTCACCGTGCTGTACTGCGCGCCGACCGCGATCCGCACCTTTATGAAGTGGGGACCCGAGCTTCCTCAGGCGCACGACCTCACGAGCCTCCGCCTTCTCGGCACCGTGGGCGAGCCGATCAACCCCGAGGCCTGGATGTGGTACCGCGAGCACATCGGTGGCGACCGCGTTCCCGTGGTGGACACCTGGTGGCAGACGGAGACCGGCGGGATCATGATCGCGCCCCTCGCCGGGGTGACGACGCTCAAGCCGGGCTCGGCGACGAAGCCGCTCCCGGGCATCGGGGCGGCGGTGGTCGACGAGGCGGGCACCCAGGTGGCGCTCGGTGGCGGGGGCTACGTCACGCTGACCACGCCCTGGCCGGGGATGCTGCGTGGCATTTGGGGCGACGACGAGCGCTACAAGGAGACGTACTGGAACCGCTTCGGCACCCAGTACTTCGCCGGCGACGGCGCTCGCATCGACGAGGACGGCTACTTCTGGTTCATGGGCCGGGTCGATGACGTCATGAATGTGGCCGGACATCGCATCTCGACCGCGGAGGTGGAGTCGGCACTCGTCGACCACCCGGCGGTGGCCGAGGCAGCGGTGGTGGCCAAGAGCGACCCCGAGACCGGGCAGGCGATCTCGGCGTTCGTCACCCTTCGAGCCGGCTACGAAGAGTCGACCGAGCTCATCGTCGAGCTGCGCAACCACGTGGGCAAGCTCATCGGCGCGATCGCGAAGCCGAAGTGGATCGCGTTTACGCCAGATCTGCCTAAAACTCGCAGCGGGAAGATCATGCGCCGCCTGCTCCGCGACATCGCCGAGAACCGCAAACTCGGCGACACCACGACGCTCGCAGACTCGAGCATCGTCGCGGATCTCCAGCGCCGCGCCACGGAGGAGGAGAGCAAGGAACAGTAGATCCGTCGCCGTGGGGGACAGTTCGATTACGAACACGCGCCGGGGTGCGATCTACCCCGGACTCATTGGAGGGCTACAAACCTATGGCAACCGCAGCTTCACCCATCTCCTCAGGGATTGCGGAGACGGTAGCACCGGTCGCAAACCCAGCTCCTCTCGGGCTGATCGGATTCGGCATGACGACGCTCTTGCTCGGGGCCATCAACGCGGGCTTCATCACCGCGGCTCCGGGACCGACTGCCGGCTCGGCGGTTGTTGTCCTGGCAATGGCCATCGCTTTCGGTGGAGTCGGACAGATCCTGGCCGGCATGTGGGAGTTCAAGGTCGGTAACACATTCGGGGCAACCGCATTCACGAGTTACGGGTTGTTCTGGATCAGCTTCGTGCTGATCAACACAACGTTCGCGCCGGGTCTTCCCAAGGACCCGACTCCCATCCTCGGCCTGTATGCACTTGCATGGGGCATCTTCACGGCCTACATGTTCGTCGCCTCGCTGGGTGGAGCTTCGCGTGGGGTGTCGCTGGTGTTCTTCCTTCTCGCTCTCACGTTCATCACGCTGGCGATTGCCTTCTGGGGCAAGAGCCTGCCGAGCGCGGGCTGGAACCAGATCTCCGGCATCCTTGCCCTGCTCACAGCGGTCGCGGCGATCTACTGCTCGTTCGCGTTTGTGACCAACGCCAACTTCAAGCGAACCGTACTGCCCGTCTGAGGGCGGTAACCGGTGATGGCGGCTCGCGGCCCTTCGGGGCCGCGCCGCTGCCTCCCGGGTCGGGCCGACCGAGCGTTCGACGTTCGGTCATCTGCTTGCCCAGGTCGCGCGGCGGTCGTCGGCGTCTTCGAGACCTTCTGGGTCGAAGAGGGCCCGGGCCGGTAAGTCATCGCTGGCGACAAGCCATCGTAACGGAACGTCAACGAAGCGCGTTTGCGTCGGGTGGCCACTCACCCCTGTGCGAAAATCGGTCATCGGTGAACAGAGATCGACGACCGCCCACATTCTTGATCGGCGCCGCTCGCTCTGGCACAAGTCTTCTCTATAAAGGACTGTGCCTGCATCCTGACGCGGCGTATTTCAACAACTACCTGCGGCGCCTGCCGCACCATCCGGCGGTCAGCGTCACCAATCACATCGCCCGGATGACCCCTGAGCACCGCCGGCGGGTGTGGTTCTCGGGTGGCTCGAATGCCTACGTCTACGCGGGGGCACGCAAACTGCGCGACCGGATGTATCCGATGCCCGTGGAGGGCGAACCCGTGTATGCCGCCTGCGGAATCCCCGACAGCGTGTCCAGCGAGACGGTGAGCATGAATGCGGCGCGCGAGTTGCGCCGGGCGGTGCACGGCACGATGCAATGGGGCGGCGGGACGCACTTCATCAACAAGCGCATTGCCAATGTCCGGCGCATTCCGGTGCTTGCGGCGGCATTTCCCAACGCGCGGTTTGTCGACATCACTCGCGACGGCCGCGCTGTCGCGGTCTCACTCTCGCGCGTCGACTGGTGGGAGTCCAGCGTGGTCTGGTGGTACGGCGGGACGCCGAAAGCCTGGCGTGACGACGGGCGAGATCCATGGGAGCTGTGCGCGCGCAACTGGGTCGAGGAGGTGCGAGCGATCGACTCGGGCATCGGCGAGCTCAACCCGAATCAGGTGCTCCGCTTGACCTATGAGGAGTTCACCGCCGAGCCGGTGCGAACCATCGAGCGGGTCGCCGAATTCGCCGGACTGGCTGACGATCCCAGCTGGCGCCGCGACATCGAGCGCATTCAGTTCAGGAACCGGAATGACTCCTGGAAGGAGGGGTTGCCGCCGGAAGTGGTCACCACCATCGAGGAAGTGCAGGCCGGCGAGCTGAGCAAGCGTGGCTACGCCTGACGCCGGGGACGGCTCGCGGTTCGTTTTCGTTCTCGGCACCGGGCGGTGCGGATCCACGCTCGTTGAGGAAGTCCTCTGCCGGCACGCATCGGTTGGATTCGTCTCGAACCTCGAGGATCGGTTGAATCTGCCGGTGACAGCCGGGCGATGGAACGGTTCGCTCTACAGGCGGCTGCCGGCTGCCGTGACCCAGAAGTCGAGGGTCCGCTACGCACCATCCGAGGCGTATCGCGTGCTCTCACGCGAGGTGTCGCCATTGCTCGCGTCGCCGATGCGCGACCTCGTGGCCGATGACGTCACTCCATGGCTCGAGGCGCGATTTCGAGCGTTCTTCACCGAGCGCGCAGACGTGCAGCACACCGAGACATTCCTGCACAAGTTCACGGGATGGCCGCGCGCCGGGTTCATCCGCGGAGTCTTGCCGTCGGCACGATTCATCCACGTAGTGCGCGACGGCCGGGCGGTGGCGAATTCGTGGCTGCAGATGCCCTGGTGGCTCGGGTTCGAAGGTCCCGATCACTGGCAGTGGGGTCCGTTGCCTGACGACCTCGCCGCCGAATGGGACGCATCGGGCCGCTCATTCGTCGTGCTCGCAGGCCTGCTCTGGAAGATGCTGATCGACGCTTTCGACAGTGCCCGCAAGACGATTCCGGCCATGGACTGGCTCGAGATTCGCTACGAGGACGTCGCCGCCAATCCGCGGACCGCGTTCGCGAAGATGCTCGAGTTCTGCGGGCTTCCCTGGGATGCGGAGTTCGAGCGCGGCTTCGAGCGGCACACCTTCACCGCCTCACGCTCCGACGCCTTCCGCCGCGACCTTGCCCCCGATGACGTCGACCGGCTCAGCCGGATCCTCGCGAGCGCGCTCGCTGCCCGACGCTACAACTGATCAGTACGAGCCGCGCGCTGTGAGCAGTGCCGGAATCGTCTTCGCCAGGATGTAGAGGTCCATGGTCAACGACCAGTTCTCGACGTAGAACAGGTCGTAGCGGACGTAGTCGTCGAAGACGAGATCGTGGCGACCGTTGACCTGCCAGAGGCCGGTCACACCGGGCTTGACCCGCAGCCGTCCACGCTGCGATTCCGCATAGCGGGCGGTCTCCTCGGGAAGCGCGGGCCGAGGCCCGACCAGGCTCATCTCGCCGGCGAGAACGTTGAAGAGCTGCGGCAGCTCGTCGAGCGACGTCTTGCGCAGGAAGCGGCCGACCCTGGTGACACGCGGATCCCGGCGCATCTTGAACAGCAGCCCATCGGCCTCGTTGTCGAGGGCGTCGCGCTGCGCGTGCGCCCCGACGACCATGGTGCGGAACTTCAGGATGGTGAACTCGCGCTCCTGCGCGCCAACCCGCCGCTGCTTGAAGAGGACCGGGCCCGGGCTGGTGAGCTTGATGGCCACGGCGATTGCGAGCATGAACGGCGCCGCGATGACCAGTGCGATCGACGTGACCGAGAGATCGACGGTACGCTTCAGGAGCCGCTGACGGCGCGAGAAACGATGGCGCCGCAAGGAGAACAGTGCCATGCCGTCGATCGGTTCGAGGATCACTCGCGCGGCACCGAGGTTGGCGAGCCCGGGTGAGACGCGAACGCTGACGTTCACCGGCAGTGCTGAATCGATCGCCTGGAGCGTCGAGCCCCCGGCGGCGCTCCCCGAGATGATCACCGATTGCACGCCGTGGTCGCCGCTGATCTGGGCGATATCGTCGACGGTTCCAAAGACCGGGAGCCCGTCCATCATCGCGAGGCCGGACTGGTTCACCTCGACGAAGCCGCACACCCGATATCCCATCCATGGGCGACGCTGCAGCGTGCGAGCGAGCGCACGCGCCTCGTCATTGGTGCCGGCGATGAGGGTGACCTGGCTGGTGACGGCATGTGCGTTCAGCGAGTGACCGAGCCTGCGCGTCATCAGCCTGCCGGTGGTGATGGTCACCAGCGACAGAACCAGAAGCATGGGGATGAGGTCGCGCGCCGGCTTGATCTGCGTGATGAAGATGAACAGCACCACGAGGAGCACCGAAATGGCGATCGCATTGAACAAGCGCTGCAACTCGGCTGTCGCATGTGTGGGACGGCGCAGATCGTAGAGCCCGTAGATCGCGAAAACGACTGGCCAGACGGCGATGGTGGCGAAGATCGGGTGGCTGATCGAGAAGGCGAAGTCGTCCTTCACGATCACCTTCGCAAGGACATAGGCGGCCGTCACCGCGATGAGGTCGACGGCGAAGGCGACGAGCGCGAGGATGACCGGCCACGGACGTGCCGACGCCTTCGCTGTCAGGGCGGGCGCGATCGCCGGTTTGGCCTGATTCTCCCCGACGAGCTCTACAGCCTCAACGTCGTTCCAGGTCCCCTCCTGGATGAGGCTGGATGGCAGACGATCCTCCGCAAGCTCCACGACCGCTCTCCCCTGTCGCAACATGCCGTGGAACGGCAACCCCCCGGATCCCACGCCGACCCGATTTCCGTTCCCTCGGATGATTCTAACGACGCGTTCGACCTGTCGTCAAATGACGCCCCTGACGCGCTTGACCTGATAGTACAGGTTCCCGGGAAGCGGCGTCGAGCCCGACCGGTTCGACAAGTTCGATGCGATCTGGGGCTTTGACTTTCTAGGCACCGTCCGTCATGATTGCGATCGGGCTGACTGCTTGGAAGGGCTGGTGGAAGCCGTTACCTTTCGGGTCACGCGGTCCAAACAGGGAGTCAGAATGGGCGGCGTTCACGGGGGAAACATGGGTCGGTCACTTTCGCGATTCTCGATGCTCGTCGGGAGCGCCGTCGCCGTCGGCTCTCTGATCGCCGGTTGTGCGTCAAACGTTCCAGGCGCGCCGGTGATCGGCGTTCCGGCCGTCGCCCAACCTGTGATCTCGCCACCATCGGGCGACGTCCTCGCAGGTCTCGAGCAAGCGGTCGCCAGTGAGCTCAGCGCAATCGACACGACCCAGACCGACAACGAACCCCCGGGGGTGCTCATCGAGCTGAATGCCTTGACGAGCGAGTCGGCACTGCTCCAGTTTGAGACGTTCACCAGCCTGAAGACGACGGGGACGAATCAAATCGTGAAGCGTGAGCGGATTGTCAATGCCCTCACCGCTGACGTCACCAGCGCCAGCTATCTCACGGGCGTGGCCATCAACCGCACCTCCGTTGCCGGCTCGATCCTCGCCATGCTCGGCCGCGTCGACAGCCAGCTGGGGTCACAAGCCAGCAGCATCGACTCGGCCACGCTGATCGACGCGCTCCGCAGCGTCATCACGAGCATTGGCCCGTCGACCCGCGTCCTGGGGCTTGTGGAGCCGCAGGTGCACCTCGCAATTGCGGGCGGCGAGGAGCTCAAAGGCGTCAACCTTCTCGAGAGCCAGTATCAGACGCTCGCGCAGAAGGTCAGCCACTACCAGTCGTCCGCGGGCTACGCCCAGGAGACGCGATTCCTCAGCGACCTTGCATCCAACATCGCTTTCGTGAGCTCGAACGCAACGCGGGACGTGCAAGCTGTTCTCTCGCTCACACCTGCCGCCTATCCGGGAAACAAGGCGACAATCCTGAGCGTTCGTGCTCAGCTGACTCAGTTCAGGTCGGCCCTTGGGCAGTTGAACACTGCGACCAACGACGTGAATCAGATCGAAATCCTCCTGTCACAGCGGGCATCGTAGTCATGGCGGAGAATCATCAAACGCAAGCACACGTAGGTTGGCGGCCATGAACAAGGCACCTGCCTTTCCACTCAAGCGAGCCGGTGGTCTGTTCGCCCTCGCGGGCACAGCGGTTCTCGGCCTGGCCGTGCTCACATCGCAGGGTGTCGTGGCTCGCGGGAACCCCAGTTTCGAGGGGATCATCTCGGCCGCTTCGCCCACCGGGTTCATGAGCAGCCCAGACGCGTACGACATCTCGACTGGACCAGTGACCGTCGATTTCAATGTGGCAACCACGAATCTCACCACCCAAACGCACACCATCGCACTGAACTTCTCGGCCCACCACATCCTCACGTACAACGGCGTGAACGTTGCCGACGGCCAACCGGGCCAGCCGGGCATCACCTTCAGTGGGCCGGCAGGCACGACCCAGGCTCTGATGCCGGGAAGCCAGGCGTTCAGCGAGACGTGGGGCCCGAGTGCGAGCGTCGCAATCGCACGCACGTACATGTTCGACGCCTGCGGCTACTACCAACTCGACATCTGGGCGCCCTTCAAGCAGGGCGGTGAGGGCGGCCGCAATCGTGCGACACTCGCGTCCGGGTTCATTCGCGTGCTCGGTTGCGAGAGCGGGCCGACGCCAACTCCAACGTTGACGCCCACGCCAACTCCGACCGCGACGCCAACACCAACGCCCACGCCGACTGCAACACCCACGCCGACAGCCACGCCCACAGCGACGGCGACAGCATCGCCGACCGGCGGCGTCGGCGGAGCAACCGCAACACCAACGCCGACCGGTGGCGTGCAGGCCATCACCGCCGGCACACCTGACTCAGGCGCGGGCAGCGGCTGGATAACAATTGGCGCAGCGCTTCTCATCGCTGGGGCAGGTATGCTTGCAGTGGGCGTGCGCGGACGTCGCATCGACATCTAGGAGAAGGGGAGAGAACACATGGAAATTCGTGACTACCTGCGGGCGATCCGCCGGATTCTCTGGCTGGTCATCGCTATTCCGATCGTGGCCGGGTTGCTCGTCGGTGGGTTCATCGAGCTGCAGCCCTCCTCGTACGAGGCGGACGCAAGTGCGGTGGTTCCCGCGATCACCGCAAACGGCATCTCGCAAAGCGCCGCATCGCAGTACACGAGCACCTTCAAGGACGTCCTGTTGTCGCAGCAGGTGATTCCCTCGGTCTCTCAGAAGTTCAACATCCCGCAGTCCGATCTCCTCGCCGGCTTGAGCTCCAGCACGACAACCGCGTCGAGCAACCTGATCAACGTCGTGCTGATCGGCAAGAAGGGCCAGGACCTGGTTGGTGCGGTACGCGAGGCGACCGTCGAAACAATGGACGCGATTGCATATCCGCAGGTTGTTGAAGCCAAGAACGAAGTGACCAGGGCCGCGACCCAGCTGGCGGAGGCTCAGTCACAGATCAACAGCTTTGACCTGACGTACAACAACCCCTCGCCCGTGGTCCAGTTCAATGACCAGCACGCCCGGGTATTCCAGGAAGAGGCTCAGCTGCAGACCCTGATCATCAACAACGACATCGCCAAAGAGCCGATCTTGAAGGCGACCATCGCGAAGGACTCCGCCCTCCTTCAGCAGTACGGTAACCAGCTGAACCTCTATGAGCCCCTCAACGCTGCGTTGAATGCGGCGAATGCGGCCAACGCTCATGCAGCCACTGCAATGGTCGCCGCAAATGCGCTCATCGATACCGACCACGCGGCCAGCACCGTCACCACGAGGGATGTCGGCCGGCTCTCCAAGCTCAGCGATACCATCAAGTTCGCCGCGATCGCGTTCGCACTCGCGCTGCTCATGATGCTCGGCTTGATCCTCATTCTGGAGTTGATGCGGGGCGGCAAGCGCCCTCAGCAGGCGGCGGCTGAGGCCGGTCAGCAGGGTGCGTTCGCATGGCCGCCTCCAACCGCACAAACCCGGGCTGCGGGCCCACCCGCGACGCCCGCCATGGCCGGAACAGCTCCAGCAACGCGCGATCCCTGGCGTGCCACGGATTCCTCGGCAGCTGTCGCTGACGGCAATGGCAACGGAAATGGACACGAGAGCGGCGGTGTGCCGGCGAACGTGCCCGGCGCCGATGCCGATCCGCAGCGCGCCGGGTTCTCTCCCCGCCGATAGCAACGCGATGGCGGCCGCCGTGCGGCGGCTAGCGCGCTGAACTCGGAGACTCATGTCCACGGTCGTCCTCTACATCGCCGGGACCGGCAGAAGCGGCAGCACCGTGCTCGCGAACATCCTGGGCGAAGTTGATGGCGTCTTCGCTGCGGGTGAGATCCGTTACCTGTGGCAGCGGGGCCTCAAGGAGAGCCGGCTCTGCGGTTGCGGACTCCCGGTCCGGGAGTGTCCCGTGTGGAGCAAGGTCCTCGCGCTGGCCGGGGAGCTCGACGATCCCGCGCGCGTCGACGGCATCGTCTCCATGCTCCAGCGCACCGGGAGGATCCGAAATCTTCCCGGTGTCCTGGCGGGAGCTGTGGTGCCGCGTCTCGATCCGGCCGAGGCGCATGCGCTTGCCCCGGCACGGTCAGCGCTCGGCGACCTCTATGCAGCGATCGCCGAGGTCACCGGCTGCCGGGTGATCGTTGACTCGTCGAAGCTTCCCGCCTACGCGAACGTCCTCGCGGCGACGCCCGGCATCGACCTCCGTGTGGTGCATCTCATTCGCGACCCTCGGGGAGCCGCGCACTCGTGGGCGAGCAAGAAGACGCTCGCCGACCGAGCTGCCCGGGCTCACATGGAGCAGATCGGTCCAGCCAAGAGCGCGCTGCTCTGGGATGTCTGGAACATCGCCGGTGGTGTCCTCTTCAAGGGCGGGGCCGATCGCTACCTGCGTCTTCGGTACGAGGACTTCGTCGCCAACCCGACCGAAGCCGTTCGCGCGATTCTTCGGATGGTCGGGATGGAGGAGGCGGAACTGCCATTCGTCGACGGCCATGAGGCGCAGACGACACCGAACCACAGCGTCGCGGGCAATCCCGATCGCATGCGGCACGGAGCAATCGCCCTGCGCAGCGATGATCGCTGGAAGAGCGCCATGGCGCCACGGAACCGGCGGCTGGTCAGCGTGCTCACCTCGCCACTCCTCCTCCGCTATGGATACCCACTCCGCCTGGATTCGGGCAAGCTCGATACCGACGAGACCATCTTCGACAGGGCGCCTGCCGGTGAGGGCACGGCGTCGCGACTTGCGCGTCGAGTGCGCCGCCACCTGCGGTGGGGTCGCACCGAAGGCTTCTCGCGCCTCGTCGAGGAGGACGAGCTGAACCCGCTGACCCGCGCTCGCGTTGCCGCGTCAAAGTGGGAGTGGCGCCGGGCGCATCCACGCCCGGCCGGGCTGGCGACGCCGGTCTACCTCGTCGGACTGCAGCGGTCTGGCACCAATATGCTTGCGCGCGGCCTCGACATCGCACCCGAGTTCGAGGTGCACAACGAGAACGATGGCGCGGTGTTCGACCATTTCCTGCTCAGGGATGACGACGCGGTTCGCCGCGTTGTGCTGGCGAGCAGGCACGAGTACGTCCTGTTCAAGCCGCTCTGCGATTCGCACCGCGTCGATCACCTCCTCGACTCGCTGGGCACACCGTCGCCGGGGAGAGCGATCTGGGCGTACCGCGACGTCGACGGGCGCGTCCGATCAGCGGTCTCAAAGTTCGGCAGGAACAATCTGCTCACCCTTCGCGACATCGCCGCAGGCAAGGGCGCGGGCATGTGGCAGGCTCAGCGGCTGTCAACGGCGACGCTCGCGGAGATCGCCGGCTACGACTACGCGACGATGACGGCGGAGACCGCGGCGGCGCTGTTCTGGTGGATTCGCAACGGCGTCTATTTCGAGACCGGGCTCGACCGGCGTGACGATGTCCTCCTCGCCTCCTACCAGGACATGCTGGCGACCCCGGTCGAGGCGATGCAGGCGATCTGCACGTTCCTGGGTTTGACCTATCGACCGGCGTTGATCGAGCACATCTCGCCACGCGGCGCGAGGACGCCGCGTCCGCTCGACATCGACCCGCGGGTGCGTGCACTCTGCGACCATCTTCAAGACCGACTCGACGAAGCCTTGCGCGGCCAGCGCGATGGCGCCGCAGCCTAGAAGGCGCGGCATGAGCACGGGAGTCGGCGTCCGGCGGACGGGGCAGCAGTCGGATCGCGCGATCTTCCGTCAGTCCGGCCTCACCGGCATCGCGGCCATGGCCGGGGTGATCGCCGGCCTGATCCTCGACATCAGCATCGCGTGGAGGTTCGGGGCCGGAGCGAGAACCGATGAATTCTTTGTCGCCGCGCGGATCCCGATCGGGCTGGTCGCGGTGATCACAGCAGCAGCAAACCAGGCGCTGGTACCGGCCTTCAGGACCTCGCTGACGCAGCGCGGCGACCGTTCCACCGACCGGCTCATCTCGATGGTGATCGCGGTCGTCCTCATCGTCGGCGCGGCTCTGGTGCTGGTGACATGGCTCATCAGCGGTCTCTTCGTGCACATCACGGCGCCGGGCCTTCCGGTCGGCGAATTCAGCACCGCCGCCTCGATGGTGCCGGTCATGTTCGCGATGGTCCCGCTGGTTGCGATTGCCGAGGTCATGCGCGCGTACCTCAACGCTCGCTATGCGTTCGTGGCCCCTGCCCTGATGACCGTTGTCCTGAACGGTCTCGCCGCGGCCATGATCATCGTCCTTCCGGTGTTCGGCTGGAAGGACATCTTTCTGGTCGCCATCGCCTTTGTCAGCGGCGCTGCCGCGCAACTGGTGTTCATGTGCGTCATGGCGATCCGGCAGGGATTGCGACTCCGGCCGGCGCTGGACCTGGGTGACGAACAGTTGCGATTCGTCGGGAAGCTCTGCGTCCGGCCACTCGGCGCCGCGGGGTTGAATCCGGTGACACGTGTTGGCGAGCAGCTGCTCGTCTCCTTCCTCCCCACGGGATCGATCAGCGTTCTCAACTATGGGTTCCTGATCAACTCGGCGGTGGGCGGCACGGTGTTCTTCCGCTCGGTCATCGTCGCCCTGGTCCCGCGGCTCACCGATGCGCACAATCACGGCGGTCAAGCCGAGGTACGGCGCATCACCGGACTCGGTGTCCGCATCATGCTGGCGATCAGCCTTCCACTCGCCGCGTTCATGGCCCTGCTCGGCAAGCCCGCTGCAGTGGCTGTCTTTGATCGCGGCAAATTCACGTTGGTCGAAGCCGGGCTGCTTGGCACCGTTCTGATCGTCTACTCCCTGAGCCTCGTCGGTCAGGCGATGCAGCGTGCGCTGCTCGCTCCCTTCTACGCACGGCTCGATACGCGAACCCCGTTGCGGAATGCCCTGTACGGCGCCGTGGCCAACCTCATCCTCCTACCCTTGCTGGTGTTGCCCTTCGGCCTTCACAACACCAATGCGATCATCGGCGTCGCCCTCGCCTACTCGATTGCCCAGTACGTCAATGCAGGGCACGCCTGGTATCGCCTGACCCATACCGACGGCAATCCACTCCAGGGCGTCCGGCCCTTCGCCATCAGGCTCCTGTTCGCGTCGGCGCTCAGCGCCGTGGCCATGATCGGCGCGTCCCTGGTCCTCAACCTCGGCGCCTTGTCGCGCAATGGCGACCGTGTCCAGCTGCTCATCCGCACGCCGCTCGCCGGTGTCATCGGCCTCGCGGTCCTGCTGGTCGCGGTGTATTTCCTGGCCGGCGGCGAGATCCGGAACTGGGGCTCGCTGCTCCGCCGCCGCTCGCCGACTGGTGGAGTCGACGGATCAGCCACAATCGTTGGCGACGACGACGCGACCGGCTCGGGGCCGGATCTTCCATGAGTGGCCGTCGAGACCGCGCCAATCGCAGCAAACTTGCCATGAAAGGCCGATGCCCTTACACTGAGTACCGACAGGGTTGCCGTCCTCTCCGCGGGATGGCCGGAATCCTGGAGCGGAAGGGGGCTTTGCGCACCGACGGTGCGGGCGCTCCGGCGAACAGGGGAATCAGTTGATGTCGACGGCCATTTTCCGGCAGTCCAGGGTGGTCACGCCGATGACGCGGCGCACGAAGTGGTTCTTCGCGCTGATCTCCCTGGTCATCCTGGCGGTCGCGGTCGAAAGCGGCATCGAGGTTTACCTGGGCGGCAACAAGCTGCTCCTCATCGTTCCAATCGGCGTGCTCGCGGGCGCCGGAATGGTCGCGCTCGGCCTCGTCAACTTCCAGAACTTCGTCTTCACCACCATCGCGATCAGGTCGACGCTCGACATCACCAAACCTCAGGCCGGCAACACCGGGCAGGCCGGCGTTGGCAACCCCACGGCGTCGGGACTCGACCCGGCCGGCGCGCTGGCCGTGCTGTTCATCCTGGTGGCATTCTTCTGGTTGCTGACGCGAATGCGCGATGGCCGCAAGTCGCCGCCGGCCTCGATTCACCGCGTCTGCCTGATCCTCTTCGCGGGCGCGGGCTTCCTCAGCATCATCGACTCGGCGAGCCCGAGCATCAGCCTCCTCGAGGCCATCCGGGTCACCGCGGTCGTGGTGATGCTCGCCGTCCTCGAGGTGATGCTCGTCGACCGCGAGATGATCAAGAAGTTGATCACGTCGATCTACGTGTCGGCGCTCATCCCGGTGGGGTACACGATGTTCGACGTGGTCACGCATCACTCGCAATTCACGAGTGGTGGCTTCTCCAGGTTCGAGGGCACGTTCTCCCAGCCGAACCCCTTTGCGATCTACCTCACGATGCTCATCGTCATGGGGGCGGCGCTGTTCCCCCACCTGTCGCAGAAGAAGAAGATCGGCATGGCGCTCCTGCTGTTCTTCTCGATCGTGTGTCTCTACTACACGTTCACACGCAGTGCCTGGATCGCGTGCGTGGTCGGGCTGTTCGCGGTTGCGATCATGGGGCGCCGGAGGCTCATGCTCGGCCTCATGGTCGGGGCAATCATGGTGTCGCTGGTCGCGCTCCCGTCCATTGCCGGACGGTTCGCCGACCTGGGCAGCTCCACCAGCGCCGCGGGCTACTCGTCGAACTCGCTGTCATGGCGATTCAGCTACTGGGGCGATGTCCTCCCACTCGCCAACAAGGACCCGATCACCGGCATCGGCCTGAACATGAGCTCCTACGAGACGAGCCAGCAGAAGGAGCCGCACAACGACTTCCTGCGTGCATACGTCGAGACCGGCGTCATCGGGACGATCGCGTACCTTGCGCTGCTCCTCAGCATGGTGCTGGTGGCACGCGCCTCGATGCGCTTCACCAAACGGCGAGCGTGGACGTATGAACGATCTATCGCGGTGGGCTTTGCCGCCTGCGTGATCGCGTTTGTCGTCATCAGCGTCGTCTCCAACGTGATCACCGAGGTGATCGTGCTCTGGTATTACGTTGCCTTTGCCGCGGCCGCGTATGCGGTCACGCGCTATCGCGAGAACGCGGAGCTGAGCGGTCTCCCTCCGCCCGTCGAGGAACCCGAGCCGGTTCGGGTTGGCAGCTGACCGGGCGCGCCGCGTCCGACGCATGTCGCTAACCTCGTAGGCAACACCAGGTGCGAATCCTCCACGTCAACAAGTTCCTCTATCGCCGTGGAGGCGCTGAGGCGTACATGGAGGATCTCGCGGAGCTCCAGGTCGCGGCAGGCCACACGGTCGCCTTCTTCGGGATGGCGCACCCACTCAACACGCACCTCGAATATGCAGCGCACTTTCCCTCGCACATCGAGCTCGAACCGCCGCCGCCGACGTTGACCGGGCGCATGCGCGGGGTCGCGCGCATGCTCTACTCGACCTCGGCGAGCAGGGGCATGGATGAGGTGCTTGCCGAGTTCCGGCCGGACGTGGTGCACCTGCACAACATCTACCACCAGCTCTCGCCGTCGGTGCTGCGTCCGGTCGCCCACCGCAGGATCCCAGCCGTGATGACGCTCCACGACTACAAGCTGGCCTGCCCGACGTATCAGTTCCTCGACCACGGCAACCTGTGTCAGGCATGCCTCGGAGGGCACTTTCAGCACGCGATCCTGCGGCGCTGCAAGGACGGATCGCTCGGCTCGAGCGCGGTGATGGCAGGCGAGCTATTCGTGCACACCATCACCCGCGCGTACTCGCCGGTGCGCGTCTTCATCTGTCCGAGTGCGTTCCTCGAGGGGCGCATGCGGGCCGCACGCGTGTATCCACGGCGGATGCGCCACATCCCGCACTTCATCGAGACCCGTGACATCCCCGTCAAGGCAGCACCTGGATCGGGTGTGCTCGTGGCCGGCCGGCTCTCGCCGGAAAAGGGCATCGACGTTGCGATTCGCGCTGTGGCGGAGATCGACGGCGCTGTGCTCGACATCGCCGGCACCGGACCCGAGGAGGAATCGCTGCGCCGGCTCGCCGATTCGGTCGCTCCCGGGCGCGTGCGTTTCCACGGCCTCGTCGACAAGTCCGAGGTGCAGCGCCTGATGCTCGCTGCGGCGGTGGTCGTGGTGCCGTCGCGCTGGTATGAGAACCAGCCCATGGTTGTCCTCGAGGCACTCGCCCGGGGAGTGCCGGTGGTGGGCAGCGCGCTCGGTGGCATGCCCGAGCTGATCGAGCCAGGCGTGACTGGAGATCTTGTGCCGGCGAACGACCCGCACGCGCTGGCCGGCGCCCTCAGCCCGTACCTGCGCGATCCGGGTCGCGCCTTCGCGATGCGAGACCGGGCACGGGCAACCATCGTTTCGGAGTTCTCGCCGGAGCGCCATCTCGAACGCATCAGCGCTACCTATGCGCTTGCGGCAAGGACCTTGCAGCCGCGCGCCGCATGAGACCCGCCCGCATCGCCTTCATCGGTCAGCGTGGTGTTCCGGCCACGATTGGCGGAATCGAGCACCATGTCGAGGAGATCGGCTCACGCCTCGTCGAGCGCGGTCATGAGGTCACCGTCTACACGCGAGCCAACTACACGGTGGACCGCGTGGCCGAGCATCGCGGGATGCGGGTACGCTACATTCCGACCGCGCCGACCAAGCACCTCGAGGCCCTGGTGCACAGCGGGCTCTCCACCGGCGTCGCCATGCTTCCGAGCGCGCACCGAGCCGACATCCTCCACTACCATGCGATTGGGCCCTCGATCTTCACGCCGCTCCCGCGAGCACTCACGCGCAGAGGAGTCGTGCTCACGATCCACGGCCTCGACTACGAGCGCGACAAGTGGGGCGTCGGGGCGCGCACCGCGCTGAAGAGCGCCGCCTGGATCAGCGCCCACGTGCCGCACGCCACCATCACGGTGTCCAAGAGCCTCGCCGATTTCTACCTCACCCGATACGGCCGCCACGCTCACTACATCCCCAACGGTGTTGCGCCCCCAGTGCGTTGCGCGCCGCGACTCATCACCCAGCGATTCGGATTGCAGGGCGGCGACTACGCGCTCTTTCTCGGCCGTCTCGTGCCCGAGAAGGCGCCCGACCTGCTCGTGCGTGCCTTTCGCAACGTCGACACGACGGCGCGCCTGGTGATCGCCGGCGGCTCGAGCTTCACCGATCAGTACGTCCACGAGCTCGAGGTGCTTGCCGCGCGCGATCCGCGCGTGCTCCTGGCCGGATCCGTGCATGGTGAGCTGCTCCACGAGCTGTACACCAACGCGTCACTGTTCGTGCTCCCGTCGCGCCTCGAAGGCCTCGCGCTGACCCTGCTCGAGGCGGCATCGTACCGGCTGCCGCTCGTCACCAGCGACATCGCGCCGAACCGGGAGGTGCTCGAAGACGAAGGCCCGGGGCGCAGGATGTTCGCCAGCGGCGATGAAGGCGGCCTCGTCGCCGCGCTCACGGCCACACTCGCCGGCCTCCCCGCAGCGCGCGCCGGCGCCGAGGAGCTCGGCGATCGCGTGGTCCGCGAATACGACTGGGACGCCGCGACATCGGCCACCGAGGACGTCTACGAGCAGGTGTTGCGGCGTTCTGGCGCCGCCCGCGACCGGCTTCACTAACCCGGGACGCGACGCATGGATGATGCTCACCGAGCCGGCGAAACCTGCCGTCGAGCGGACCAGACATTGACAGCCGGATGAAAGGACGGCGGAGCTAGGCTGGTGGGGCACTCCGAATGGTGAAGTCCCTGCGAAAACCGCTTCTCATCAGTCTGGCGACCGTGGTGGTAGTGATCTCCGGCGTGATTGGGCTGCTGGCGATCGACCAGCACACCGGGCCGGCAACTGAGCCGACACCTGAGCCGACTACGTCGTCAACGCCAAGTTCACTGACGGGAATCGGCGTGTACGCGTTCACAGCCGGCTTGCAGTATGTCGACAACCCCTCGACGGTGATCAGCGATCTCAAATCCTCTCGGTTTCAACCGGAGGGGATTGACTGGGTGGTCGGCTGGCGTGTTATCGAGCCCAGCCAGGGGCGGTACGACTGGACGACCCTCGACAAGGACCTGACTGCAGCACGGAGCGCGGGATACCGATCGATCGTCGAGGTGATTCCTGGTGTCGACGACCCTGGTTGGGCCCTTGCGCAATGTCCTGTCGTCTCGGTGACACTCGGCGGAACGGGGGAGACCGCCTCCATCTGCGTTCCCACCTCCCCACAATTCCTTGCCCTCTGGACGCAGATGATCACCGCCTTTGGTCAGCACTTTCACGGCCAGCCGGACCTGACAATGGTGCAGGCGACAGGGTGTGGCGTGCAGGGCGAGATGCAGCTTCCTAACCACAATGCCGCGTTCTGGGCAGGGTACGGTGTCAATTCCTCGACACTCCTCAGCGCATGGGAACGGGTGATCTCCGCGTGGCGGACAGCACTCCCCAGTATCCCGTCGGCACTCGCCATCGAGGAACCGCTCGGCGCCGGTAACTCAACTGTCCTGCAGCCGCTCCTGTCATACGTGCGCGAGCAGTTCGGGGCGATGGTGTGGGTTCAGCAGAACGGTCTGCGAGACGGGACAAAGACGAGCCCGGGAAGCTACGGTGGCGACCTTGCCGAAGCATCACAGTGGACGACGGTCGGCTGGCAGATGTATGGCGCAGGGGCCCGCAATGGGAACTTCGCGCTCGCGGTCGGGGGAGGTCTTCCCGCACACCCCACGTACTACGAGATCTATCTGAGTGACATCCTCGACGCGAGTGTTGCACCGACGCTGGGCCAGCTCAAGGCAGGCACGTTAGCGCCGAGCTGACGGCAATCAGCGCAATGCACCGGACGGTGGCTGCACGCTGGGCCAAAGACGAGACGCCGACGTGTGGCGTCCCGTCCGAGCATTCGAATCCGGCCGTGACGGCCCTGTAACGACGCGTCGCACGACTGTCCCTTGCCGGCGCTCCCTGCGAATACTCGGAGCGTCGGCTCCCTGACAACGGCCGTCGAGTCTGAACGGTCCGCCACATGCCTCGGACGTCAATGTGGCCGCCGGGGCCGTGCTCCCCAATCTGACAGTCGTGCAGCTCGATACCACGGAGGGCGGTCAGGTCGGCGATCTCGATGTCTACAACTCCGCCGGCCAGGCCAATCTGGTCATCGACATCGAGGGATGGTTCCAGTGAAGCGAGGAGCACCGACCGCCGTCAACTGATCCTTCGGTCGCCGGATCGCGCATGTGGGGTAGCCTCGGAATGTGAGACTGTCGGAAGGCTTGCGCCCCAAACGTTGTTCGTTGATGCTCGCCGGACTTGCGGTGCTGCTCGCGGCCTGCGGTGAACCGAGTCCCAGCACGTCCAACGTTTTTCCCACAGACACTCCGAGCCCAAGTGCGACGGTGCTCAGTCCTCAAAACCTCAAGCCGATGATCCACGGCTTGATCGATCGTGACGGGCCACCTGCCAAGACGTATGTCGGTCCGATCACAGCATTCGTGGTGAACGTGACCTGGAGCCAGCTACAACCGTCTGCCTCCGGGCCGCTGGCCGAGAACAATCCGATCGACCAGGCGATACTCGCTGCCAGGGCTTTGGGCAATGGCGTCGGTGTGAAGATACGGCTCCTGACAGGGATTGACGCTCCAGCCTGGGTCAAGGCACTTGATGGTGGCCCGGTGTCTGTCTATTCGACGCTGGACCACGTCGGCGGCACCATCGGTCGGTTCTGGACACCTGATTTCGGGCGGGCATATGACGATCTCTGGGGCAAGCTCGCCGCCAGGTATGACGCGGTCCCGGAGGTCCGAGAGATCACCGCTTCCCGATGCATGACGGTCTTTGCGGAGACATTTCTCCGCGACACTACCGACCCGACCACCGTCAGCAACCTCCTGGCCGCAGGCTTCTCAGCCACCGCAGATCAGTCGTGTATCCAGCAGGAGATCGCTGACGGCACCGTATGGAAGCAAACTCGTATCGGCGTCGCCTTCAACCCTTATCAGGAGATCCTCCCTGGAGGGGTCGTGAGAGTTGACGAAGGGTTTACCGAAGCCATGATGCAGTACTGCAGGACGGAGCTCAGGGCTCAATGCGTCCTCGAGAACAACTCGATCCGTTGGCCGCCACTGGACTCTGCCTACACCGAGATGTACGCCGCAATGCAGGCCCTGGGAGCGCCGATCTCATTCCAGACGGCGGCGGGTGCAAGAATTGGGAGCCTTGCACAGACGCTGACGTGGGCTGCGGGCGTCGGTGCCGACGCGGTGGAACTGCCGCAAGGGTACGAATCGATCCCGATTGCGACACTCGCCGGAGCAACCCGGGCGCTGGAGCTGAATCCCACCTAAATCGCGATGACAGCGGTGGGTTAGCGCCGTTTGCTCCGTACGGCGAACTTGACGCGGGGAGGGAGGGTTGCTAACGTAAGGGAGCGCTGAGGAGCTTGGTGCTTGACGCGTATTTTGGGAATGGCGGTTCGCAGGGGGTCCAGGTGATCAGACTGGCCACGTATTTGAACGTCGCGCAACGAGATATTGAGGGGTAGGCAGAAGATGGTCGAGAGTACCGGGCAGCGCCCGAACAAGGACATTCGGCCGGCGCGGCGGACCCTTTCGCTGGGGATCTCAGCCCTGGTGTGTGCGGTCCTGACCTTAGGAGCAACACAAGCCCAACCAGCTGGAGCAGCGACGTTCATCAACTGGCCGGGATACCTTTACGGGCCTTCGCATTCGTCATTCAGCCCGGCGACAGCGATTACGCCGAGCAACGCCGCGAACCTCAAGCGTGTGTGGACGTGGCGGTGCGCGGCCCCGACCATCGCGGGTCAGCCCAGCGCCGGATTCGTGGCCAGCCCTACCGTGTACAACGGCACCGTCTACATCGGGTGCAACACCGGGATCTTCTACGCGCTGAACGAGACGACTGGCGCGGTGGAGTGGACCCAGATGCTGGGATACGTGACTAAGCACACATGTGCCGCCCGTGGCATCTCGTCCACGGCGTCGGTCGCGATCGACCCGGCGACGAGCAACCCCGCTGTCTACGTGGCAGGCGGTGACGGCAACATGTATGCACTCGATGCGGGCACCGGAGCCGTGCTCTGGAAGTCGGTGATCGGCATTCCTTCTCCGACGAAGAACGACTTTTACGACTGGTCGTCGCCTGCTGTGGCAAACGGTCTCGTGTACATCGGCGTCTCCTCGCAGTGCGACCAACCACTGGTCGCCAACGCGGGTCTGAAGGCGTATGACCTGGGTACCGGGGCTCTGAAGCTCACCTACGTCACGTTGCCGAACAACGAGCTCGGCGGCAGCATCTGGTCCAGCCCGGCGGTCGACACCAACGGCAATGCGTTCGCCACGATCGGCAACGATCTGCCCGGCGCTGCGCAGCCCGGTGACTCATCGTCGATCGTGAGCCTGATCGCCAGCTCATTGGCGCGGACCGGTGGTTGGCGGATCCCAGCTTCTCAGCAGGTCGAGGACAACGACTGGGCAGCGTCACCGACAGTGTTCCAGGCGACGATCAACGGCACGCCGACAGAGATGGTCACCGCGTGCAACAAGAACGGCTTTCTCTACGCGTTCAACGCGGCGTCGATCACCCCAGGTCCTGTGTGGAGCTTCCAGGTCGGAGCTGGAACCGGCAACGGCGTCTTCTCCTGCCTCGGTGCCGCGATCTGGAATGGCACCAACCTCTTCGAGCCTGGTAACGCGACCACCATCAACGGGACCGCGTACAACGGCTCGATGCGTGAGATGAACCCGGCGACGGGAGTTCCCATCTGGCAAACCGGCCTTCCCGGGATCATCCTGGGCAGCCCGTCGCTTGACTCGGCAGGTGTGATCGCTGCTTCGACCTACGGTCCGAGCACCACCAACGGAACCTATCTCCTCAACGCGGGCACGGGCGCCATCCTCAAGTTGATCGGCCTTGGCAAGGAGTTCTCGCAGCCCATCTTTGCCGACAATTTCCTGATCCTCGCCACGCAGGGTGGCGGGATAAACGTGTACACGCCGAAGACGTAACCGACGGCCCGTGGCGGCGGGCCGTCGCCATGGGTCATCAACCGATTTGAGATATAATTTTTGGATTGCCGCACTTGCGGCCGACTAGGGGGAAACGTCGTGGGGGTTCAGGAACGGTTCCAGGCGATCAGTGGTGCGTCCGTGGCGCACTCGGTTATGCGCAGCGATGGCTCACAGGCGAGCCGGGCGTGACACGTCGCCTCGGCAAAATGGTGACGGTCGGCGCGTTCGCGGGCGGGCTCGCGCTCCTTGGAATGCAGTCGCCGGGCGGTGTTGCGCTCGCAAGTGGCACGAAGGTGCAGACGGCATCCGGAACCACGCCGATCTACCTGTCAACCCTCGCAGGCGCATCGGTATCCAACATGTACTCGTCGGGGTTTGCGTGGGACCCGGTCAACCACCGCATCGTCGTTGCCGACACTGGCAACAACCAGATCGAGTTCTACAGCGCCACGGGGACTCGTCTCGGCTTTTTCGGCACCTTTGGCTCCGTGGCAGGCGAGTTCAACTCGCCGCGCGAGGTGGCCATTGACGGCAGCGGCAATATCTATGTCGCCGACGCAGGCAACAGCCGGGTGGAAGCCTTCACCAGCACGGGAGCGTTGCTCTGGGCTACGCAGGACCTCCCGGGTTGGACGAACTCGACCGGAGGATGCCTCTACCCCGAGCGCAACACGGTGTGTCTCAACCAGCCGATCGGCGTTGGTTGGGACCCGGTCGCCAACCAGGTCCTTGTCGCCGACACCGGTGACTCGTACGTCAAGGCATTGAATCCTTCCAACGGCGCATGGGTCGCGACCTCGCCGTCGGGCAAGAGCGTCCTCGGGTTCACCAATCCCCGGGGGGTCACCCGCGGGCCAGGGGGGTACATCTGGGTTTCCGCGTACGAGCAGAACCAGATCAAGGCATATCAGGTCACCGGCACCGGATCGACGCAGACATGGACCCTCAAGGTCACGCTCGGCTCATCCGGCGGTCACGGCAACAATCAGCTGAGCTTCCCGTACAACGTGGCGTTCAGCCCCGACAACACTTACGCGTACGTGTCGGACATCGGCAATGACCGCATCGCTATCTACAACATCAGCAATCTGAACAGCCCGACGTGGGTGGGCCAGTACGGAACGCGTTGCAACCAGCCGTGCGGCGATCCCGGGCAGACCAAGGGCGACACGGGCAAGTTCGCATTCCTTCGTCGCGTCCTCGTCGAGGGCACTGATGGCCCCAACCCAGGCGCCGTGTTCGGCGATGACTTCTGGGGCAACGGGATGAACGCGTGGAACCCGCCGGTCGGGAACGTGCCGGGATCGTTCCTCGAGCAGGTCGACGGGGTGCACGCACCCGCCCCCGGGTTTGCCCAGGCGTTCGGCGTCGCTGTCGGCCCCGGCTTAACTCCGGACGTGTACGGGGTCGACCGGCTGAACCAGCGCATCGAGCAGTTCGTCCAGTCGTCCGGCGCTTTTGTCACCGCCTCCGGCGTGCGCGGCAGCACCAAGGTCGCGGACGGCTTCTCGTGGCCGGAGGACGTCGCCGTGGCTCCTGACGGCAGCGTCTGGCTTGCCGACACCCGCAACTCCCGTCTCCAGCACTGGCCGACAATGTCCGTGACAGGTGTCACCGACGTCGGGACCAAGGGTACGGGCAAGGGGCAGTTCAACTACATCGAAGGTCTGACCGTGGACGGCACTGGCGACGTCTGGGTTGCCGACACCAACAACAATCGCATCGAAGAGTGCGATAACCCGTGCAACCCAACGGGCAGCACGTTCCAGACCTTCGGCGGACTCGGCACTGGTGTGTGCCAGTTCAACAATCCACAGAGCATTGCGCTCGGGCCCTCGGGACAGGTCTACGTCGCCGATACGCTCAACAACCGCATCGATGAGTTCACGATCAGCGGTGGGGCGTGCAATCCGTCATCCTGGTCAACCTACTCGGGTTCGCTGAACGGACCGCAGGGCGTCACTGTTTCCGGCGACGGGACGGTGTGGGTCGCCGACAGCGGCAACAACGCCGTCGTGCATCTCGACGCGACGCTCACCAACCTCGACGATGGGTTCGGTGGATTCGGCAACGGCAACCTGCAGTTCGACGATCCACACTCGCTCGCGGTCTTTGACAACATCGCCACGAACACACATACTTTGTACGTAGCGGATACGTACAACAACCGCATCCAGGAGTTCAACATCGCCGGGGCCTGACGGCGCGGGCAGGCCTCGGGTATACACGACACGTATCGATCAGAGAAGGGGGTTTCCATCACATGATGCATCACGCATCCAGACTGACACGCGCCGCAATAACCACAACCGTTGCCATGCTCGGCATTGCAGGTACAGCCATCGCGACACCGGCATTCGCGAGCGCCACGACCCACGCCACCCACGCGCAGACCTGCCTGAACGGCGGTGGGTACACGCGTCTCAAGATGACGCCGGCGCCGATCACTGTGTTCGGCTCCTTGCAGGCGAGTCAGTCCGCCACCTTCTCTGTTCTCGCTCAGAACGGCTCCACCTGCGTGGCGGGGACCGTCGTCTACGTGGACATGAGCTCGCACGTGAATGGCGATGTGCTTTCACCCCAGACCCCGTCGGAGTGCGGGAACACGACGTCGATCGGCTCCGGTTACGTGGCGTGCACCACTGACTCGACGGGCAAGGTGGTGCTCCTCTACACCGCGCCGTCGACGATCCCCGACAGCGGAACTGTCGAGGTCAACGTCGCGAACTCGTCCTCGCGTGCGAACGTCGTCGGCCACGACTGGTATCTCTACCAGATGCTGTACCAATTCAGTGGGTCGCCGATCGCCCACAGCGGCACCCTTGGGGCAGGTCTGTCGGTGGGCGACACGCTCACGGCCTCCGGCGTGGGAGGCACTCCTGAGCAGAACGACACCGTCTACCTGAGCTTCGCCTCGACGGCCTCGCCGGCCGGATCGGCGAACGTCAGCGGAACACCGCTCACCAGCGTCCCGACAGCCTTCAAGACTGACAGCAACGGACAGATCCAGATCACGTACATGACTCCGACGACACTGCCGTCGTCCGGCGTCGACACCATCAAGGCAGGGAGCAGCACCAGCTCCACACCGAACGTCTTCAACGCCGCCTCGTACGCCTTCGCGTCGACGACGCCGATGGTCTCCGTCGGCGACGTTGCCCAGGTCGAGGGCGACGGTCCCGGTGCGAATGACCCCAAGGGGAAGGGAACGTACGCCGAGTACGACGTGACCCTGAGCGCGCCGTCGACGGTGCCGGTGAGCGTTTCGTACATCACCATCTGCGGCGTCGGCGACAAGACCTGCCAGGAGGACTACCTTCAGACGGTGTGGCCGAAGACCCACGTCGTGACGTTCAACGCGGGTCAGACACGGCAGCAGATCAACGTGACTATCTACTCGTACTCGGCCATCGAAGCGTATCCCGAGACGTACTTCGTCCAGCTCGTCAATCCGTCCAATGCGGTCCTGGGACGATCGGTCGGCAACGGCACGATCATCCAGGACGACGAGACCACATCGGCGCAGATCCTCTACGCCGGTGACACGAGTGTCGTCCGCGGCGACAATGGCACCCAGTTCGCGGAGTTCACGGTTACCCTCGCCCTCTCGCCGAGCTCGCCGGTCACCTTCCAGTATGCGACCGCAAACGGGACGGCGATCGCCGGCACCGACTACAGCGTCATCTCAGGGACAGGGACCATCAATCCGGGCAGCACCAGCGTGCACGTCCAGGTGCCGATCCTCCCGATCACCAGCCCCGGACCCACGCTGACCTTCACGCTGACGATCAGCAACGCCAGTGGCGCCACCATCGAGCGTTCGGTTGGGACCGGGTCTGTCCTGAACTGGAATTGATCATCGAGGCCCGTTCCCGGCCAAGCACAAGCTCTATAATGTCGCTTGGCACTGACGATTTCGAGGAGAGGCGGAAGGTATGACATTAGGTGTGAAGGCGTCGAAAATGGTGCGCGTTGGCTTGCTGGCGGTCGGCCTAGCCTTCGCCGCCGGGGCCACGGCAACTCCCGCCTTGGGTGCCGCCCCACACAGCCGTGTGCCGCAGTCGTGTGCCACCGGCACGACGTACACGCACATCCGGATGAGTCCGCAACCGCTGGCGACCTTCGGCTCGCTGCTCGCAGGACAGTCCGTGTCGTTCTACGCGCAACCGTTGAATGGCACGGCGTGCGTCGCCGGCGCAGTCGAGTACGTGTCAGTGACCCAGTCCGTCGCCGGCTCCTCAGTCACCGTGCAAACACCATCGGAGTGCGGCGGTGCCACCACCGTGACTTCGGCGCCGGTGGCCTGCACCACTGATTCCACCGGCAAGGTCTTCTTCACGTACACGGCTCCTTCGACGATCCCCGATCACGGATCCTCGGAGGTCACCGCCGCCAACCACGCCACTGGTGGCG
>CABEDX010000128.1_pt1 | contig 27104 bp, 25 predicted proteins | sample 3132991 | NCBI WGS metagenome assembly CABEDX01 (sample SAMEA5534332, study PRJEB31848) | metagenome | biome: tundra; feature: field; material: soil | place: USA | collected 2013-05 | depth 0.15 m
GTCGTACCACGCCTCCAAGCTCGCCGGCGAGCTTGGAGGCGTGGTACGACCACCCTCGGTGATCGGCGCCCGCCCAATCGCCCTCGGTCGCCGGGTGCGAAGCCGACGCCGGCGGCAACGCAGCCGAGCTCGATGTCGCCACACAGCGCTCGACCCCGGCGATCCGCGCCGCCTCGAGGATCCCCGAGGTGCCGCGGACATTCACGGCTGCGATCGCCGCCCGATCGCCAGGTGCAAACGAGTACAGCGCCGCGGTATGGATGAGGTACCGGCACTCTCGAAGCACCGGGATCAATGCGCCGGGTGCGCGTACGTCTCCGGTCACGCTCTCGACGCCGGGCGGCGCCTCCCAGCGCCCACGGACGAGGGCACGGACTCGATACCCACGAGCGAGCAGGACCGCGAGCACGTGCGACCCCACGAACCCCGACGCGCCGGTGAGAAAGACGTCACCCTCGCCGGGCGCTGCCTGCGCCGCGTTCACCTCAGTTCAAATGCGCCTTGTTGCCGCGAGGGCGGAAACTGTCGCTCGCCGCGCGAATCGATTCACGCAGCGAGGCGGACGTCGCCACGACCGCCGTCGGCTCGTACCCGCAGTGTGCCATGCAGTTGGCGCAGCGCTCGTCGCGCCCGCGACCGTACTTCTCCCATGCGGTGGTCTCGACAAGCTCGCGGTACGACGTCGCATAGCCGTCGGACATGAGGTAGCAGGGGCGCTGCCAGCCGAGCACCGAGTAGCTCGGGATTCCCCATGCGGTGCAGCTGAAGTCCACCTTGCCCTCGAGGAAGTCGAGGAAGAGCGGCGAATGGTTGAGCCGCCACTTCTTCCGCCGCCCATCGGCGAAGGCGTCGCGGAAGATCGCATGGGTGCGCTCGACGTTGAGCCAGTGGTCCTGGTCGGGCGCCTTCTCGTAGGCGTAGCCCGGCGAGATCTGCATGCTGTCCACCTGCACCTCATCGTTGAGGAAGTCGAGCACGCCACGAATCGATCGCGCGTCGTCCTGGTCGAAAAAGGTCGTGTTGGTGGTCACGCGGAAACCGCGCGCCTTGGCGGCTGCGATGGCGGCGATGGCCTTGTCGAACACGCCGGTGCGGCAGACCGACTCGTCGTGGCGCTCACGCAGGCCGTCGATATGGATCGAGAACGAGAAGTACGGCGAGGGAGTGAACAGGTGCAGCTTCTTCTCGAGCAGCAGCGCATTGGTGCAGAGGTAGACGTAGCGCTTGCGCGCGACCAGCGCTGCCACGATCTGATCGATCTCCTTGTGCACCAAGGGCTCTCCGCCCGCGATCGACACCATGGGCGCCTCGCATTCCTCGACCGCGTCGATGCACTGCTGCACGGTGAGACGCCGCTGGAGGATGGCATCCTCGTGCTGGATCTTGCCGCACCCGGCACACGCGAGGTTGCACTGATACAGCGGCTCGAGCTGCAGCACCAGCGCGAATTTCTCATTGCGGCGCAGCCGTTGGCGCGCCACATAACTCCCAACTCGCATCGCCTGTCGCAGTGGCACCGCCATGGCTGTCTCCTTGTTCTCGTGGCTTATCGGTGGGCGACGAGCTCTCGCTCGGTGACACGCTGCCCGGCTTCCGGAGACTCGCCGCCGGCGAGCGCCAGGGTCGGAAAAACGTGCCGGTACAGGTGGTAATTGATGTAGAAGTCCCCGGGAAACCCGGTACCGGTGTGCTCGGGTTCGTCCCAGGTGCCGTCGCGCTGACGTTCGATGAGAAACCCGCGGCCGCGCGCACATGCGGGATCGTCAGCGAGCCCCGCGAGCTGGAGGGTGAGCATCGCCCACGCGGTCTGCGATGGAGTGCTGGTGCCCACACCGGCGAACGACTCGTCGACATACGAGTGACAGGACTCACCCCAGCCGCCGTCGGGGTTCTGCACCCGCCGGACCCAGGCCGCCGCCTTGCGCACCATGTCGTCGCCGGCGCGCAGCTCGACCAGTGCACTGACCACGCACCAGGTGCCGTAGATGTGGTTCACGCCCCAGCGGCCGTACCACGATCCCCATGGGCGCTGCTCCGCACGCAGGTAGGCCAGCGCCTTCGGGATGTCGGGGTCGTCGAGACCGCAGCCGACTCCCGCGAGCATCTCGAGCACATGCGCGGTGACATCCTCGGTGGGTGGGTCGAGCATCGCGCCGAAGTCGGCGAAGGGAAGCCTGTATACGAGTGCGCGCGTGTTGTCCTTGTCGAATGACGCCCATGCACCGTTGCGAGAACGCATCGCCCTGCACCAGCGGACCGCGCTTTCGACCGACTGTGACACGTGTTCGAGCTCGGCCGACTCGAGCAGGGCGAGAACGACGACAGCGGTGTCGTCGACGTCCGGATAGAGGTCGTTGTCGAATTCGAATGCCCAGCCGCCGCATTCGCGCAGCGGCACCTTGACCTGCCAGTCGCCGCCACCCGTGATCTGCTCGGCGAGCAGCCAGTCCACGGCGCGCCGAAGCGCGGGATGATCACGCGGCACTCCCGCCTTGCGCAGCGCCAGCATCGCCCAAGCCGTGTCCCACACCGGCGACATGCACGCGAGAAGACGGAATCCTTCGTCGTCGTCGATGCTGAACCTGCGGAATCCCTCGAGCCCGCGGCGCATCACCGGATGCTCCAGCGACATGCCTTCGAGGTTCAGCGCGATCAACGAATAGACCCACGGTGGCTGGATCCCGCCCCAACCGCCGTCGGCCTCCTGCCGGTCGGTGATCCACGTGACCAGCTTCCTGCGCGACGAGGCGCGTCCCGGCTGGCGCGGGAGCCGGTCGTAGATCTTGAGCAGGTGATCGAGCCACAGAAAGACGCCCGAACCCGCGACGCGATGCATCTGGCGCGCGGTTCCGGGAGCGATCACCTCGCTGACGTCGACCCCGAGGTCGCGCACCGGACGGCGGGAGATGACGATGAGCAGGGGCGCGATGGTGCCTCGCGCCCAGCACGCGAAGTCGTAGAGATTGAGCGGCGCCCACGACGGGAGGCGCACCAGCTCGGGTGGCATGCTCGGCACGCCGTCCCACGGGTAGACGCCGAACAGCGCAAGCCAGATCTTGGTGAACACACGCGCTTCGACGAGACCGCCCTGGTCGAGAATCATGCGCAGCGCGCGGCGGAGCTCCGGCCGCGTGGAGTCGACGCCGAGGACGCGCAGTGCCACGTACGCCTCGATGGTGGTGCTGAGGTCGCCTGGGCCGTCGTGGTACAGCGCCCACGTTCCGTCCTCGCGTTGGGTGCCGAGGATGTGCCGGATCGCGCTGCCGCGAATGTCGTCGTGCGAGGCGCCAAGAAAACGCAGCAACAGCACGTGCTCTGCGGTCATGGTCACGTTGGTCTCGAGCTCGCCGCTCCACCATCCTTCCGCGTCCTGATGGTCGAACAACCAGTCGACGGCGGAGCGCAGGGCCTCAGACGGCATGGGCCACCTCCATCAGCGCCCCGGCGCCACCGCCGCTCCGCGTGGATTGCCATCCAGCTGCGTTGCTGAAGAGCGTGAGTGCCGCGGTCCGTCCACTCCGGACCGCGGACTCGATGGTCGCAGGCCATCCGGTGTCGGTCCATGCACCCGCGATGACAAGGTTGGAGAGCGACGTGGTCGGACCGGGGCGGCGCACACCCGGAGCGGGAATGAAGGTCGCATCCGGGTCGCGAGTGGCCGCACCGCGCAGCAAGCGCGCGCGCCCAGCCTCGGGCAGAACCGCCGCGAGCTCCCTGCGACCGAGCTCGACGAGCTCGCGCTCCGGCCGTTGGACGAGATCGTCGGCCGCGCTCATGCTGCAGCAGACGTATCCCGGTGACTTCTCGAACACCCACTGCACGGGCGAATCGAGCAGTGCCGCGAAGTCGCAGCCCAGGACAGGGCGGTCGTACCAGAGATGCACGTCGACGATCGGCATGGGCTCGAACGCCTCGAGGCCTTCGATGCCCACAGCCGGCGCGTCCTCGAGGATCGAGTTGAGACGCCTCGGTGGCACTGCGAGGACGCAGGCGTCGCACGCCGCGCCGGTCCCGCCACTCAGCTTCACGCCGGTGACGCGGTCGCCCTCGCGATGCACGCCGATCACCGCCTGGCGCATGTGAACGCCGTCGAGCCGCGCCGCCGCAGCCTCCGCGAGCCTGGCAAGCGGAACCCGCAGGTAGGCGATGCGCGCCGCGTCGCGATCACCGAGAAACGCGGTTCGGATGACGAACAAGCCCATCTCCGCTGACACGCGGTCGAGCGGCGCATTGAGCGCCGGGACCAGGAACGGATCCCAGAATGCGCGCAGTGCCCGGGGGCTCTGGTGATGGCCGCGCAACCAGGTGGCCATGTCGCCCTTCGGCCTCCTGTCGCCGCGCGCCGCCAGCAGTGCGCGTGCCACCTGGATGCGATCGAGCGTGGTGAGGTGCGGATAGCGTGCGAACCCGGCCATCAGGTGGAGCGGCGCCGGCAGCGATGATGCGCGGAGATGGGCGGGCGGACGCTTGCGAGAAAGAACTGTGGCCTCGAATCGCGGCTGTATGTAGAGGGCGTCGCGCAGCCCGAGCTCGTCGATCAGGTCGAGGGTGGCGGTGCAGCAGGCGAGCACGACGTGCTGCCCGCAATCGACCTCATGGCCCTCAACCTCGAAGGACGTCGCCTTGCCGCCGAGCAGACGGGAACGCTCGTAGAGGTCGACGCGCCAGCCCCTCTTGGCGAGCGCGAGCCCGGCGCTCAAGCCGGCGAGCCCGGCCCCGACAACCGCGACACGCGGCTGCCGGCTCATACCGCCGCCAGCCACGAGCGCGCCATGACACCGAGCTTCGCCGCCTTGGAGAGCCGCGCGCGTCCACGCAGCGGCAGCTCCGGCGCGGCGTCGATCCGGTCGAGGATGCCCAGGTAGATCCCTGCCATGGTGCGTACGCACACGGCCGGCTGCTTCGGGATCGACTCGGTGACGCGGATACCGGTCGCATGCAACTGCCGCGCGCGCGCGATCTGCATCGCCATGAACGCGTGCCAGCCGGGTGCGACACGGCCATCGAGGATGTGGCTCTCGGTGATGCCGAACTCCTTCAGCTCGCCGAGCGGCAGGTAGATGCGGCCGCGGCTCGCATCCTCCTGCACGTCACGGAGGATGTTGATCAGCTGAAGGGCGACACCCAGCTCGTCGGCCCGCTCGAGTGCGATCGGATCTTGAAAACCGAAGATGCGGACGCACATCCGCCCCACCACCGACGCGACCAGGTTGGCGTAGGCGCGCAGCTCCTCCCACGTCTCATAGCGCGTGGTGGTCAGGTCCATGGCGACACCATCGATCAGCATGTCCAGCTCGGCGAGCGGAATCGCATGGCGCCGCATCGCGATCGCGAGCAATCCCATGACCGGGTCGGTGCTGTCGCCCGGGCGGGTGTCGCGGAGGCGGCGTCGGTGGTGCTCGAGGCGCTGGTCGCGCGAGGCGCGACCGTCGAGGTCCGCGTCGTCGTCAACCTGACGCGCGAAGTCGTAGAGGGCGTAGATCGAGGTGCGCTGGTGGCGTGGCAGCGCGATGAACCCCCAGTAGAAGTTGGCGGCCTCGCGGCGTGCCATGTCCTCGCAATAACGCTCCAGCGCTCGAACGCCGCTCCCCGTTGCGGTGTCAAGCACGTCGCTCTCCTGCCGGTCGCGCCGTCACTGCGGAGCCGCGGGTCTGACCACGGCGCACTCCCGCCGAGAGCGCCGCGGTGATGATGCGAATGCGGTCCGCGCCTTCGACAGCAGGGCGCTGGGTTGCGGTGCGATAGCCGCTTGCGGCGATGGCGTCAAGGATGGCCTCACCGCCGAGGCGATAGAGCGCAAGCTGCACGCGCAGCCGCCGTGGTGCGAGCGTCTCCAACGCAATCCCTGATGACAGCAACGTCCGGGCTCGCTCGCACATCGCGCGAGTCGCACCGTCGATCCCGTGCTCTCGGATGTCGCTCTGCAGTAGGTAGGTGCGGCCGAGTCGCTGGTCGACCGAGACGTCCTGAGCGAAGTTCGCGAGTTGCAGCCCGATGCAGACGTCGTCGCTCAGCGCCACCGCAGCCGGATCGCGGATTTCGAAGAGGCGGAGCACGATCCGGCCGACCGGAGCAGCGGAGTGCAGGCAATAGGCGCGCAACGCTGCCCAGTCCTCGTAAGTATCGACGCGCTGGTCCTGAAGGTTGGCATCGATGAGATCGATGAAGGGTTGAGCGTTCAACTGGAATCGATGCACCGTGTCGGTCAAAGCGACCAGGACCGGGTGGGTTCGCTCGTCGTGCTCGAAGCTCTCACGCGTCTCGTCGCGCCAGCGACGGAGACGGCGCATCGCGACCGCGCGGTCACCGCTCTCGTCGCCGAGGTCATCGGTGAACCTGCAGAACGCGTACACCCGGGTGAGGTCGCGACGCAGTCCGCGCGGTGAGAGCCGAGAGGCGACTGTGAAATTCTCGTAGTGCCTCACCAGGCGGCGGCAGTACGCGTCGGCCGCCTCGATGGACGCCATTGGTTGGGCCATCAGAGTGCCCGCCCGTCGCAATGGATCAGGCGGGCCTCACGATGCAGATCGCGGACTCGCGACGCGCCGACGCAGAACATGGCGAGACGCAACTCCTCGAGGATCACGGCGACGGTCTCCTCGAGTGCTTCCTCGCCGGCAGCGGCGGCGCGCACCAGCGGCCCGGCGATTCCCACCGAGTCGGCGCCAAGCGTCAGTGCTTTGGCGACATCGATACCGTCGCGGACACCACCGCTGGCAATCACCACACCACCCGGCGCGGCGCTTCGCGCGCGGACGAGGGCCTCGGTGGTCGGAATCCCCCAGCCGGCGAATGACGCTGCGACGCGGGCGCGGACCGGGTCGGTCATGCGATGGCGCTCGACCTCGCTCCACGACGTCCCGCCGGCGCCGGCGACGTCGACCGCGGCCACCCCGGCATCGAAGAGTCGCACCACCAGGTCGTCGGCGATACCCCAGCCGACCTCCTTGACGATCACCGGTGCGCCAAGGTTTGCGCACAGCGCCGCGATGCGCGCGAGCAGTCCGCTGAACGCGGTGTTGCCGGACACCTGGAGCGCCTCCTGCAGCGGGTTCAGGTGCAGCACCAGGGCATCGGCTCGCAGCGTGCGGAGAAGGTGACGGCATTCGTCGGTTCCGACGCCGAGGTTGAGTTGGACCGCACCGAGGTTGGCGAGCAGCGGCACGTCGGGCGCGAGCGGTCGGACGTCGAATGTGGGGAGAACCTCAGGTTGTTCGAGCAGGACCCGGCAGGAACCGAGACCCATCGCGAGGCCGTGAGCCTGCGCGACACGCGCGAGCCGCTCGTTGATGATCCGCGCCTGTTCGGTGCCGCCGGTCATGCAGGAGATCAGCAATGGCGCATCGACGTGCCGGCCGAGCAGGTGGGTGCGCAGCTCCACGTCGTCGAGGTCGATCTCCGGAAGCGCGCGATGCACGAAACGCCAGTCGTCGAAACCGCTTTCGATGCCCTTGGCGGCGACGTCCTCGTCGATGTTGATGCGCAGGTGCTCGTCCTTGCGCGAGGCCGTGCGCGATCCGGTCTTCGTGTCGGTGCTCGCGTTAACGGTTGCGTTCAGCGACATGGATCGCCAGATCCGCGAAGTCGGTGAGCGCCTCGTCGGGGAGACCGGTGAGCGCGGCGATGGCGTCGCGCGCCAGCACCATCGGAACCCCGGCGGTCAGCGCCGGACCGCCCAGGTCATCGAGGAGCGCACGCAGGCGGAACTCGCCACCGGGCTCACGTTCGCGGAAGAGCCGGCGCAGCTCGCGGCGCCGGGCGGGCGTCGCCACCTCGTACGCCGCGACCACGGGATACGTGAGCTTGCGCCGGCGCAGGTCGCCGCTCCGGCCCTTGCCAGTGACCTGGGGGTCTCCCCACGTCCCAAGCCAGTCGTCGCGAACCTGGAAGGCGAGCCCGAGGAGCCGGCCCGCTGCGTCGAAGCGCTGGGCAACTGCGCGGGGTGCGCCGGCGAGCACGGCTCCGGACGCCATCGCGGCGCCGATCAGCGCGCCGGTCTTCATGGTGACCAGCCGGAGATAGGTCGCCTGCGCGGCGCCGGCGCGGCCCTCGAGCGAGAGGTCGAGGCATTGACCTTCGACCACCTGGACCACCGCCGCGCTCAGGAGGTGAGCCGCGCGCATTCGGCGTCCAGGGCGCGGCCCCGGCGCCAGCAGCCCGCTCATCGCGTTGGCGAACATGCCGTCGCCGGCGTTGATGCCCTGTTCCGCTCCCCAGATGGCCCACACGGTGGGGCGGTGGCGGCGGAGCTGGTCGCCGTCCTGGATGTCGTCGTGGATCAGCGTGAAGTTGTGGATCAGCTCCACGGCAACCGCCGCGGGAAGCGCCCAGCCCGCCTCACCTCCGAGCGACTCGCACGCCCAGAGCGCCAGTGCCGGGCGGATGCGCTTTCCGGCAGGGTCGTTCGCCGGGCGGCCATGGGCGTCCGTCCAGCCGAGGTGGTAGGCGGACATCTGCCGGAGCAGCCCCCGTGTGCGGGGAGCGGTCCTTCGAAGACCGTGGTCGAGCAAGTCCGTATGCCGGTCGAGAAGCGCCGGCAGAGCCTCGAGCGCCGGCGACGCATCGATGTCGAGTACGCGTTCCGCCATGGGCCTCCCCCTGCAAGGAAGCTTTCTACGTCGTAACTATCGTCGAATGGTAACCAACCTAGTTCCGCGGCGGCAAGCCGAGCAATCGCTCCTCGTTCAGACGTCCAGCGCGGCGGGGAGGACGATCTGAAACTCGGTCCCGTGGCGAGGCTCGGAGGTCACGGTGACGGTCCCCCCATGGGCTTCCACCACGTGCCGGACGATGGCCAGGCCGAGCCCGGATCCCTCGCCGTCGCGCTGCCGCGAGCTGTCCGCTTTCCAGAAACGCTCGTAGATGCGGGGCAGGTCGGCGGGGGTGATGCCGACACCGCTGTCGCGGCAGCGCAGCACCACCTGGCCGGCGGTGCCGGGTGCGGCAGTGATGGAGATGAGGCCGCCCGAGGGAGTGAACTTGATCGCGTTGTGCGCCAGGTTGCGGAGGACCTGCCCGAGGTGCGACGCGTCGCCAACCAAGTCAGGCGTGCCCGGCGCGACGCTGACGTCGAGCGTCACACCCTTGCTCTCGGCGAGTGGCCGGAGCCGGTCAAGGCTGCCCATGAGCACGCTGATGGGCACGCGCTCGCTGGCCATGGGCCGGAGCCCGGACTCGATGGTGCTGAGCTCGAGGAGCTCCTCGACCATCTGAGCCATGTGCGACGCTTCCTGCCCGATCCGGCGCACGAAGTCGGCGGCGGCACCCGGGTCCTCCAGGCCTCCATTCGCCAGCGTCTCGGCGATGAGCTGCACCGCGGTGATCGGGGTACGCAGCTCGTGCGACACGTTACTGACAAAGTCGCGCCGAACTCGCTCAAGATGATGGACGCGCGTCTCGTCGCGCACCATCAGCAGTGTCGACACCTCGCCGTTGAGCGCGATCGCCCGGGCGTTGAAGTCCCGGTCGTGCAGCGTGATCGCGCGCTCCTCGACACGTCCGCTCCGGCGTGCCTCGTCGAGCAGCCGGATGATGCGATAGTCGACCTCGCCGTCGACAAAATCCGATCCCTCGACGAGCGCCAGCCCGAGCAACCGCCGGGCAGGTTCGTTGGCGAGCAACACCTTTCCCCGGGCGTCGAGACCCACGATCCCAGGGTCGAGGAGCAGCCCCACGGCCCGGAGCACATCGATGCTCCCTGAGCCGGACAGTGCCTCGACAGCGTCCAGTGCCTCCACCACGGCGAGTATAGGCGCGTGGTCGAGGCGCCTCTTCAGGCGAACCGCTAAGCTCGTTTCATGGCGCCCACCGTCGCCAAACGCATCCTCGTGGTCGAGGACGAGGACGCCATCCGCGAGACGCTTCGCTACAACCTTGCCCGCGAGGGCTACGACGTCGTCGAGGCGGCGACCGGACCTGACGCGCTCAGCCTGGCGCGGACGGAGCGTCCCGACCTGATCCTTCTCGACGTGATGCTTCCCGGGCTGAGCGGACTCGAGGTGTGTCGCGTGCTCCGCCAGGAATCGTCGACGCCGATTCTCATGCTCACCGCCAAGGGAACCGAGGTCGACAAGGTCGTGGGTCTGCAGCTCGGCGCCGACGATTACGTCACCAAGCCCTTCTCCTTCAATGAGCTGCTCGCGCGGGTCACCGCGCTGCTCCGCCGCTCCGACATGAGCGCGCGCCCGACCGGTGCGCCGGAGATCGAGGAGTTCGACGGCTTCAAGATCGACCGTGCCGCGCGCACCATCCACGTCGAGACCGTCGAGCTCAGGCTCGCCCCCAAGGAGTTCGACCTCCTTTCACTGTTGCTGCGCAACCCCGGACGAGTGCTCTCGCGCCAGGCGATCATCGCGGCGGTGTGGGGGAATCGCTTCTACGGCGATCCGAAGACGGTCGATGTGCACGTCCGCTGGCTTCGTGAGAAGTTCGAGCCATTCGCACAGATCCCCTTCCGGATCACGACGGTGTTCGGAGTCGGGTACCGCCTCGACCGGATCGGCGCAATCGACCAGTCCCCGTAAACTCGACCAGGCATCGGAGGAGACGCGTGGACGCAGCGGTCATCGGCGGGGGGGTCATCGGCCTGTCGGTGGCGTGGCGAGCCGCGCGGGCTGGCATCAACGTCGCTGTGGTCGATCCCGACCCAGGATCCGGCGCGTCGCATTTTGCCGCCGGGATGATCGCTCCGGTGGGGGAGGCCGAGTTCGGCGAGGAGGCCGTGGTCGCCCTCAACCGCGATTCCGCGGCTCGATACCCTGCGTTCATCGCCGAACTCGAGCTTGATGCGGGACGCTCCGCGGGCTACCGGCAGACGGGGACCCTGCACGTCGCCGTCGACGGCGACGAACAGATCGCGCTCGAGCGCCAGTTCCGATATCGCCGGCAGCTTGGCCTCCCCGTGGAGCGGCTCACGTCGCGCGAGACACGCGAGCTCGAACCGGGGCTTGCCCCGTCGGTCCGCGGCGGCATGCTGGTCCAGTCCGACCACCAGGTCGACCCGCGTGCCATGGTCCCGACCCTGCTCCAGGCATGCAGCCGGCTCGGGGTCCAGATCCATCGCAGCCGGGCCTCCCTGCTCGTCGACAGGGGCCGGGTCACCGGTGTTGCACTCGAGAGCGGGGAAGTCCTCGAGGCATCGAAGGTCGTGCTCGCAGCCGGCTGCTGGTCCGGCAAGGTCCCCGGCGTTCCTCAGGACGACATCCCCCCGGTCCGGCCGGTGAAAGGACAGATCCTGCGTCTACGCGGAGTCCCCGAGTTGATCGCGCGGACGATTCGGGGTGGCTCCGTCTACATCCTGCCGAGGGGCGATGGCCGTGTGATCATCGGCGGAACGGTCGAGGAGCGCGGGTTCGACACATCGGTGACCGCGGGCGCGGTGTACGAGCTCCTCCGCGAGGCGCGAGCCCTCGTGCCCGACGTCGCCGAACTCGAGCTTGCCGAGGCGTCGGCCGGGCTCCGGCCGGGGTCGCCCGACAATATGCCCATGGTTGGTGACTCCACGACCGAAGGCCTCATCGTCGCGACCGGCCACTACAGAAACGGGTACCTCCTCGCGCCGGCCACGGCCGACGCCGTTTCCGGCGTGCTGGCAGGAGCGCCGTGGCCGGAGGCCACCTGGCCCTGGGCACCATCGCGGTTCCGGCGGACCGCCGAGGTTGGAGCGTGATCATCGTCGTCAACGGCGAGAGCCGCGAGGTCGCCGAAGGACTGGGGCTGACCGACCTGCTCCGCGAGATGGAGCTCCCACCGGAGCAGCGCGGCATCGCGGTCGCGAGAAACGGTGACGTCGTGCTCCGGGCGAGCTGGGCGGACACCACCCTCTCCGCCGGTGACCGCCTCGAAATCCTCCACGCCGTCCAGGGCGGTTGAGGTGCGATGGCTGACCTAGTCGACTTCCTGGTGATCGCCGGCGAGCGCTTCAGCTCGCGGCTGATCATGGGGACCGGCGGCGCCCCGAGCCTCGACATCCTCGAACGCGCCCTCGACGCCTCCGGCACGCAGATCGTCACCGTGGCGCTCCGCCGCCTGGATCCGTCCGGTGCGCGCTCCTTCCTCGATGTCGTCGCCCAGGGCGGCCGGCGAATCCTGCCCAACACCGCCGGTTGCTACACGGCCCACGACGCGGTCACCACCGCTCAGCTGGCCCGCGAGGCCTTCGAGACCAACTGGATCAAGCTCGAGGTGATCGCCGACGAGGAGACGCTGCTGCCCGACGGCGCGGAGCTTCTGGTCGCCGCGGAGCAGCTGATCGATGACGGCTTCGTCGTGCTCCCGTATGCGAACGACGATCCCGTGCTCTCGCGCCGTCTCGAGGATCTGGGCTGCGCCGCGGTGATGCCACTCGGCGCGCCGATCGGCAGCGGGTCGGGGATACGCAACCCCTACAACCTCCGGATCATCCGCGAGCGTGCCGGTGTCCCGGTGGTGCTCGACGCGGGGGTCGGCACCGCGTCCGACGCCGCGATCGCGATGGAGCTCGGCTGCGACGCCGTCCTGGTCGCCTCGGCGATCACGCGTGCCGCCGAGCCGGTGCTCATGGCGCGTGCGATCGGCGGCGCCGTCGAAGCCGGACGGCTCGCGTTCCGGGCGGGTCGGATTCCCCAGCGCCTCTACGCCGAGGCATCGACGTCCTGGGAAGGCCTCGCGGATCTCGGCACCCGTCCGAAGATGCTGCCGAAGCTGGGTGATGCCGGGTCGGGGTGACGCGAGGCGGGAGCGCCTGGAGCAGGCACGCCTCTACGTGGTCACCGGGGCGCGCCAGGCGCGAGGCGACCTTCCGGCGTTCTTGGGAGCCGTACTGGAAGCCGGAGCGGACATCATCCAGCTGCGCGAGAAGGACGCCGAGGCAGGCGACATCCTCCGCTGGGGCGAGGTCTTCCGTGCCGCCGCCGACCGCCACGGCGCCCTCTTCGTGGTCAACGATCGCGCCGACCTCGCCGTCGCCTCGGGCGCCGACGGGGTCCATCTCGGGCAGAACGATCTCCCGCCGTCGTGGGCGCGGCAGCTGGTCGGGCCGGACGTGATCATCGGGCTGTCGACTCACTCCGCCGTGGAGTTCGACGCCGGCGACCCCGAGGCCGACTACCTGTGCGTCGGTCCGCTCTATGCCACGCCGACCAAGCCGGGCCGGGCGGCGACCGGGCTCGAAATCGTGACCCACGCCACCAGGCGCTCGGAACAGGGGCGGGAACGGCGACCCTGGTTCGCCATCGGGGGCATCGACGGCGCCTCGCTCCCAGGCGTTGTCGCCGCCGGGGCGGAGCGGATCGTGGTGGTCCGGGCGGCCGCCGGAGCCGATCCGAGTGGCTCTGTCAGGCTCCTTCTGGCGGGTCTCGCAGGGTCCCCCGTTTCTTAACCATCACCTAACACCTGCACAAACATCTCGCCGCGGGCAATAGTCGACAGGTACTGCAGAGCTCAAAAAGGCTCGGTGGGCGCGCGCATGTTCGAACCGTGAATCTCCCGCAGCGCCCCTCGCGTTGCTTTCCGAGGCCGGAGAACGAAATGCGTCAACCGTTAAGCGGTTCTTAACCGTCGAACAGTGTCGCCCTTAACCAGTGGATCGGCACGATAACCGCGTGCAGTCGCAAAGCGACAGGGCGAAGACTGGGGAATTGAGGGCTGAGATGACGGTCGAGATCGAAACATCGCTGAACCGTGAGCGCTCGTTCTGGCGTCGAGGCGCGAGCATACGAGGTGCGTTGACACTCCTGGCCGGGGGCTCCGTCCTCGCCGCTTGCGGGGCGGCCTCAACCGGAGCAACGACGCTCGCTCCGACCGCGACACCAACGCCCGTCTGCACCGGGACCACAGCGAACCCCGGCTACACCAATGGTCTCGCTACCGTCTCCGGCCAGGCGACGACCCTGAGTGGGGCGGGGTCGACATTTGTGGCGCCCATGATGTCGGTCTGGACCAAGGCATACGCCACCTCTAACTCAGTCCAGGTGGCCTACTCGTCGGTCGGCTCTGGCGCCGGCGTTGCGCAGATTCAAGCGAATACGGTCGACTTCGGCGATTCGGATGCCTTCATGTCGGATACCGACCTCGCCAAGGCCAAGGGTCCGATCGTGCAGATTCCACTCGTGCAGGCGCCGGTCGTCGCTATCTACAACCTTCCCGGCATCCCCAGTGGTCTGAAGTTCGACGGCGACACACTCGGCAAGATTTTCTCGGGCGCCATCACGACGTGGAATGACCCGGCGATCAAAGCTCTGAACCCGGGGATCAGCCTGCCGAGCACCCCCATCGCGGTCGCCCACCGTTCGGACGGATCGGGGACCACTGCCATCTTCACCGACTTCCTCACGCAGACAAGCCCTGCCTGGGTGACCGCGTTGGGCGGATCGAAGACCAGCGTTGGTAAGACGGTGGCGTGGCCGGTCGGGATCGGCGGCAAGGGCAATGACGGAGTGTCCGCCGTGGTCGCCCAAACCGCGGGTGGCATCGGGTACGTCGAGCTCGATTACGCCATCGCTCAGCACCAGACCTACGCAGATGTCAAGAACAAGGCGGGCCTGTTCGTCGAGCCGTGCGAGCAGACTGCCGCTGCCGCCACTGTCGGCATTACCAGCTACCCCTCAGACCTTCGAATCGATATCGTCAACCTGTCGTCGAATGCTCAGGCGTATCCGATCACCGGGTTGACGTGGGCGCTTGTCTACCAGAACCAGACCAAGGCCGCGACGGCAGCGGCACTCGTCAACTTCTTCTCGTGGGTTCTCACCAAGGGTCAGGACCTCACGGGCTCAGTCAACTACACGCCACTGGGGCCGACGCTGCAGGCCCTGTGCATTGCCCAACTCAAGAAGATCACGCTCAACGGTACGCCGGTCTCGCCGTGAGCCGAAAACCACATTGACTGTGGTGGGTTTCTGATGCCGCCGCCACCGCCAGCTGGTGTGGGCGGCGGCATCGCCGCCTCTAGCGTTCGGGTAGCGCCGACCCTCTTGAAGCGCGGCCGGCCGCGGATCGCGGACCGGACTTTCGGAACCAGCGTCTCGGTTATGGGCGGGATCGTGCTGGTCGTGATCGCTGCGATGATCGTCTTCCTGGTGCTGGAAGGCCTTCCAGCCATGCAGCACTATGGCTTTTTCTCCTTCATCACGGCCTCGCGCTGGACCCCATCGACCGCGTTCCCGAACGTCTCGCATCCGAATCCGTACGGGATCCTGCAGTTCATCTACGGCACGATGCTCACCTCGATCATTGGAATGATCATTGCGGTCCCATTAGCTGTTGGCGCGGCGCTGGTCATCACGGAGGTGGCACCCCCGCGCATCAAGGGTCCGCTCTCTGGGCTCGTGGATCTGCTGGCAGCAGTCCCCAGCGTCGTCTATGGCTTTTGGGGGATCTTCGCGCTCATACCGGCGATCAAGCCGGTCGTGGATTTTCTGACTACGACGCTGGGCACTGTGCCGGTGATCGGAGTTGCATTCGAGGGTCCATTTTTCGGAGTGTCGTATTTCAGCGCAGGGCTGGTGCTCGCGATCATGGTGCTGCCGATCATCGCGGCGGTCTGCCGTGAGGTCTTCCGGAGCACGCCGCGCAACGAGAAAGAGGCCGCGCTGGCTCTTGGGGCGACACGCTGGGAGATGATCCGCATTGCCGTGCTGCCGCGGGCACGCTCCGGCATCGTCGGCGCATCGCTGCTGGGACTTGGCCGAGCGTTAGGCGAGACCATCGCGGTGACCATGGTCATCGGCAATGCCGTGCTGCACATCAACGGGAGCATCTTTTCGCAGGGCGCAACGATGTCGAGCGTCATCGCCAACGAGTTCACTGAGGCGACGGAACCCTTTCACCTTTCAGCACTCTTTGTCGTGGGGTTCTGGCTCTTGATCGTCGCCTTGATCGTGAACATCATCGCGCGCCTTGTGGTGCGTCGTGGGGTGGCGCTGTGACCCAGCTCGCGGTCGGGACCCCTGGCTTCCGCAACCGTCCGGCGTTGCGCCGGCGACGCGCAAAGAGTGCGGTATTGGTCGGCTTGCTGATCGCGGCCGTCGTGGTCGCGGTCGGGGTGCTCGCCTGGGTACTCATTTACGTCGCCATCCAGGGCCTGGGTGCGTTGAACCTTGGTTTCCTCACACAGACCCCGCCTGGTAACCCAGCCGCCGCGGGTGGTGGGTTCTATAACGGCATCGTCGGCAGTCTCATCATCGTCGGTATCGCGGCGTTGATCGGGATCCCCTTGGGAATCGGCGCCGCGATCTACCTGGTCGAGTACGGGCGAGGGCGATTGGCCGACACGATTCGATTTTTCAACGACGTCCTGATCGGAATCCCAACGATCGTCACCGGTGCTTTCATCTATGCGATCTGGGTAACCCGATTCGGCTTTTCCGGGTTCGCTGGATCACTGGCGCTGGCGATCGTCATGCTGCCGCTGGTGACTCGAACGACTGAGGAGATGCTGCGCCTGGTGCCGAATGAGCTCCGGGAAGGCAGCCTGGCGCTGGGGGCCACTCGCAGCCAGACGGTGATGCGGGTCTGCATCCCGACCGCACTACCGGGAATCATCACCGGAGCTATGTTGGCGGTCGCCCGCGCCATGGGGGAGACCGCCCCGCTGCTTCTGACTGCGCTTGGCAATGACCTGTTCACCGAGTACAACCCGGCAAAGCGCATGTCAACCCTCTCTCTTCAGATCTTCGACAACGCGGTCACGGGATTTCAAGAAGGTCAAGGACGAGCCTGGGCAGGTGCCCTCACACTTATCGCCATCGTGTTGATCTTCACCATCGTTGCTCGCCTCTTCGGCCGCCGAGTGCGTACGTCGAATGCCTGACGTGGCAACTGAACCCGCCCCTGCGACTGCGAAGGTGGATGGCACAATCCCCACCCGGGATACAGCGGTCGAAGGCTTGTCGATTGAGAAACTCAATGCCTGGTTCGGCAAGCATCACGTGGTGGCTGACGTGGATCTGGTGGCCCCGGCCCATCGGGTGACCGCCCTCATCGGCCCGTCTGGTTGCGGCAAGAGCACGCTCTTGCGCTGCGTGAATCGTATGCACGAGATCGTGCCCGGTGCGCGTGTCGAGGGTCGGGTGATGTTCAGCGGACAGAATATCTACGATCCGGATATCGACCCGGGCTCGGTGCGCAGCGAAATCGGGATGGTGTTCCAACGGCCGAACCCATTTCCGACCAAGTCAATCTATGAGAACGCGATCATCGGCGTGCGGCTCGCGAGGTCCGCCGGGGATCGGAAGCTGGACGAGATCGCCGAGAGCGCGCTGCGCCGCGCACAGCTGTGGGACGAAGTCAAGGACCGTCTCAACAAGCCTGCGGTGAGTCTTTCCGGAGGCCAGCAGCAGCGGCTGTGCATCGCGCGTGCTGTCGCGGTGGATCCTGCGCTCCTCCTCATGGATGAGCCGTGTTCCGCGCTGGACCCGATTGCGACCTTCAAGATCGAAGAGCTCATCCGTGAGATCGCCGATCAGTACACCGTCATCATCGTGACGCACAACATGCAGCAGGCGACACGGGTATCGCAATTCACCGGCTTCATGACGATTGAACGCGCCGGCGAGCCCGGGCGGCTGGTTGAATTCGGGGCAACCGACCAGATTTTTGGGTCCCCGGCTCAGGCGGCGACCGAAGCATATGTGAGTGGTAGGGTGGGTTGAGATGGCCAGTGAGTTGAGCATCCTTGGGCGGCTGCAGGAATCCGAGCCCGGGAAGGGACGTCCCGCGCGGCCTAGCATCGTGCAGGTGGAGCATCCTGCCGTCAGTACCCGAAATGTGAATGCACGCTATGGGTCGTTCCTCGCGCTCCGCAACGTCTCTATCTCCGCACCCCAGGGCGAGATCACAGCGATCATTGGACCTTCCGGCTGCGGCAAGTCGACACTACTTCGCAGTCTGAACCGGATCAACGACCTGATCCCTTCATTCAGTCTCGAGGGCGAGGTCATGCTCGGTGACCAGGACGTCTATGCGTCGGACGTCGATGTTGCGAGCCTTCGTCGGCGCGTGGGCATGCTCTTTCAGCGGCCAGCGCCCTTCCCGATGAGCATCTATGACAATGTCGTCTACAGCCTCCGTCTCGACGGACGCCGGAGCAGAGGGACGCTCGACGAGGCAGTAGAGCGCTGCCTCCAACAGACAGCGCTGTGGGACGAGGTGAAGGATCGTCTCAAGGCTGCAGCAACAGGGCTCTCCGGAGGACAGCAGCAGCGCTTGTGCTTGGCGCGCACGCTGGCTGCAGGCAGCGACGTCATCCTCATGGACGAACCGTGCGCCGCGTTAGACCCCATCTCAACCCTGCGCATCGAGGAGTTGATGCGCGAGCTCCGCGGGAAGGTAACCATCATCATCGTGACCCACAACCTGCAACAGGCGGCCCGAGTCAGCGACTACACCGCGTTCATGCTGATGGGCGAGGGTCGGGCTGGGGAACTGGTTGAGCTTGGCAAGACCGATGAGATGTTCAAGGATCCCGTGGACAAACGCACCGAGGACTACATCACGGGGAGATTCGGGTGAGCCAGCCGACCCCGACGAGCACGCCATCCACCCATAGACCCGTTCTGCAGGCGGAGCTCGACGCGATCCGCGCGGCCATCGTCGAGCTTACAAAGCACGTCGAGGTCGCCATCGAACGGGCTATCTGGGGGCTACGGGAGCGCAACGCCGAGATTTGCACCGCAGTCATCGAAGGTGACGTCGCAATCAACGACCAGCACCGCAAGATTCGGGACGCGTGCTTTCACGTCATCCTCACGCAGGCTCCCGTGGCGCGCGACCTACGCGATATTCACGGCTTCGATCACATTGCGTCCGAGTTGGAGAGAATGGCGGACCACTGCGTGTCGATCGCTCGAATCGGCAGGTCGATGGTGGACCTGCCCGATGTGCCGTCGTCAGAGCCCCTCGGAATGCTGGCGGAGGAGGCCGAAGCACAAGTGCGCGACATTCTCGGCGCGTTCGAGGCGCACGATACCTTGGCTGCGCGCGACATCGCTCGGCGCGACAGCGCGGTGGACATGACGTATAGGCAAATATTCTCGACCTATGTCAACCAGATGACGGCAGACGGGAGCCTGGCACCTCGCGCGACCGGACTGGTCTTTGTCGCTCACTACTTGGAGCGGATCGGCGACCGGGTCACGAACATCGCGGAGGAGTTGATTTTCGCCGAGACTGGCGGACTCGAAGAACTAGGGTAGCCTCGACCTTCACTGTGAGTACCGATGCGCGTCAGGCTGCGCGCAATTTCGATCCAGCGGCACTCGCACGGCTTGAGAGCGCGGCATGGATCGGCTACTACCGCCGCGAGTGGTTTCGCGTGCTGGCGGCCTCGGTCGGGCTGGTCCGGTGCGGATTCGCGCTCTCCTGGCCGAAAACGTTGTGGGGCGCCTGGCTCGTGGTGCGCGCCAATCAGCGATGGGCGCCCTACCCGGACAACCAGCCCGACGAGGCCCGCCGGTTGATGACCAGGTTCTACGCGATCGCCGGCGGACGTGAATCGGGCTTCGATCCTCGCGAGGCCGCGCGCCTCGAGGTGGAGTGGTGGCGAGTTCACCGTGCGTTGCAGCATGCAGATGAGGCTGACCCCACTGCACTCGGCCAGGCCGTCGCCGCGCTGTACGCGTATACGTACGACCGGCCCATCGATGTTGTGCGTGAAAGCGGCGAGCTTCGCGCCGAGGCGATGCGGATCTGCGACGCATGGGTCGAGGCCGGATGCGACCTCAACGACCCACGTGTCGCCGGCATGCGCAGGTTCCTGCTCCGCAGCTACCGCCGCCTGAAGGCCGCGGTGGCCTGACCGAAGCAGCGTGCGGCGACGAACCGGGGCACAACGGCCCGCGCGTCGGCGAGGTTCGCCCCGGTCGACGCGCGGTATTACTGGTTGACTACGGCGCGCTGGACAACCACTTGACGCTGAAACCCTGACCGTTCGAGGTGAGCGCGGAGGGCACTGCGCGGTTGGTGGTTCCGGTGCCGTTGGTCAGGGTGATCGAGACGTGAGTGAACGAGGCGATGCTGACGGGGCTCGCGCCCTTCGGCGCCTGGCTGGCCAACCCTGCGGTGAACTTGATCGACTTGATGAACTTCGGGAGGTAGGCGATCCCGCCCGGGCTGAAGTCCGGCGTCTCCACGATCCACTCGGCGGAGCTGCGCACGCAGGGGCCGCTCAGACAAGCCTCGGGCATGTTTAGGGATGCACCACTTGTCAGATCCCTGACAACGATGTCGTACGGCGTGCTACCACTGCCGAACGTGACCGACGCGAACATCTTGTCCCCGACCTTCACCGGGAAGATCTCCTGGACTGCGTTCGTCGGGTACATCTCCCACCAGGCCATGTGCGTGCCCTGCTTCGTGCCGCGGCAGATGGCGATCGTGCCGCCCTGCTCGACGGTCTGAGAACTGTAACCATCGAGGCCCACCCAGATCGCCGAGGACTCAGGCGAATGCCCGTCGCACTTGTACGAGGGCTCTGTCCAGTTCGCGGCGACGTACGTGTACGCGCCGGATTGCGTATCCGCATACCCAGACCAGTTCTTACTACTGGTTCCCGTGACGCCGTGCAGCTGCGCCACGCCGCCGGACGTCAGCACCGGTGCGGCAGACGCGAACGGCGCGGCTGCGACCGACAACACTCCCGCCGCCGCCAGCATCCCGACCGTCGGGATCCCGATCCATCGAGTGTGCTTCATGACCGACCCTCTTCAGGTTTCCGACGTGCCGGCCCAAGAATCTCTCTCAGGACCCGACTTCCTCACTGCGAATAATACGCTAAACGGCGCAATCCCACCACGGAATTGCGGATCCCTCGCGGTATTGCGGGGTACGATTGGCGCTCCGTGGAGTTCCGTCGATGACCAGTCTCTTCCGGCGCAAGCGCTCGGAACCCCCAACACCGCCCCCCGAGCCCACCGCGACCGGTATCGACTGCAGCGTGCGCGGGTGCCCCAACAGCGACGCGCTGACCTGTGAGTACCGCGATCGCCGTGGCCGCATCTGCGATCTGGCCTTCTGCCCGAACCACGGAGCGGTGATCGATGGCGTCCCCTACTGTCGCCGCCACGCCAGCACCGTGCGGGCCATCGGCCCTCGCGCCTCCGATCCCAATGGCCTGCCCGATGTCAACGACCGCACGCCGTCGCTCGTCAACTGGATCTCGCGCGAGCTCGACGCACATATCCGGACGCAGCTGGAGGCGGCCGCGCGTGAGGGGGAATCGGTCATCGTGGATGACGCCGTTCATCTCTCGCGCGATTACAACCGCAACCTGCGATGGGAACGGAGCTGGCGGCTCGTCGAAAACACCGGGCTGGTGCTGAAGATCAGCATCAACGTGTCCGAGGAGAATGACGCGCTGGTGCGCATCATCGTGGGAAGCGAGATGGTGGCCGACGGCATACCGCCGTGGATCGCGCGGCGCCGCATGGGCGAGGACGTCGACGTTGCGATCGACGTTGCGCAGCGCCAGCTCTTCTATCAATACCTTCAGGAGAGCATCGCCAGGGCGGTCGCGGAATTTCGCGGCAGTGGGGACCGTCCGCACACACGGTAGCCGGCACCACCTCCGTCGCCGCTACTCTGTCATCGGCGGCAGCGGGGCCCGCACACCCCAGAGGAGAGTCGATGAACGCCGAGACCTACCTGGACAACACCGGTCGGGACGACGTCCTCGGCGGCGGTGCGAGAAGGATTCCGATCAGCACCCCAAAGGGCGACTTTCATGTCTGGACCAAGCGCTTCGGCAACAACCCGACTGCGAAGCTGCTGCTCCTGCATGGCGGTCCAGCGGCCACCCACGAGTACTTCGAAGCCTGCGACTGCTACCTGCCGGCGGCGAACGTCGAGTACTACTACTACGACCAGCTCGGCTCTTTCTACAGCGACCAGCCCGACGAGCCGGACCTCTGGCAGATCGACCGTTTCGTCGACGAGGTGGAGCAGGTGCGCATCGCCCTCGGCCTGGACGCGGGGAACTTCTTTCTTCTGGGCCACTCGTGGGGTGGAATCCTCGCCACCGAGTACGCGCTCAAGTATCAGCAGCATCTCAAGGGGCTGGTGATCTCCAACATGATGATGAGCATCCCCGCGTACAACGAGTACGCGCGCGGTGTGCTGATGCCGACGATGGACCAGGAGGTTCTCGCCGAGATCCAGCGGCTCGAAGCGGCGGGGGAGACCGAGACGCCGCGATACATGGAGCTGCTCAACGATCATTACCAGCAACACGTTCTCCGCCTGCCCGTAGAACAATGGCCCGACCCGGTCATTCGCGCGTTCAGTCACACCAACCGGTCGATCTATGTACCGATGCAGGGACCGAGCGAGCTGGGCGCCAGCGGGATCCTGTCGAACTGGGACCGAACCAACGACCTCGAGAGCCTCAATGTTCCGACGCTCGTGATCGGTGCCAGCCACGACACCATGGACCCGGCCCACATGGAGATGGTCGCCGGGCGCATCCCCCACGGCCGCTTCCTGCTCTGCCGGAACGGCAGCCACATGGCGATGTACGACGACCAGACGACGTACTTCCGCGGCCTGATCGACTTCATCATCGACATCGACCAATGGAGTACTGCCGCGCACCGAGGCTGACGGGCCCTATCCTGTGCCGGTGCGGGCTCCCCAGGATCGGCTCGGTGACGATGCGCTGGGCCAGCATCGCTCGCTCTGGCGGAATTGCGTCGAGGCGTTGCTCCTCGCGGCTGCGCCGGCGGCCGCATTCTTCGGCCTGAGGCTGACCCTGATGGCGCCGCCGGATCTCAATGACCCGGCCATGCACACCACCTTCGTCGTCGACCCCCAGGACATCTTCCTTCGCTATGCAGCCGTCTTCCAACCGACGGAACGGCTTCGCGAGGGAGCTCGTGTCGGCTTCCTCGTACCTGGCCGAATCTCCTACCTCTTGTTCGGCGGCGTTCCCGGGTTCGTCGTGTTCCGGTACGTCCTTGCGCTCATCGCGATCGTCCCGACCTACATCCTGCTCCGACGGTTGTACAGCCGCGTGGTGGGGGTGATTGGGGTCATCGTGATTCTCAGCTGCCCGGTCATCATCCTGGCCTGGGGCACCGATTTCCCGGACTCGGCAGCGGTTTCGTACCTGATCGGAGGACTCGCATGCCTGGCGATGCCGACCGCGCGGCACCGCGTCGGCTGGTTGATCGGCGCGGCGGTGCTGTTCACGCTTTCGGTGTGGGCGCTCGCGTCGTCCGCCCTGCTGGTCATCGCGACGGTGGTGGCCTACTTGCTCGTACGGCTCAAGCGCGATCGCGCAAAGCTATGGCGAGACCTTTCGGTGATGTTCGGCTCAGCGGTCGGAGTCACCGGGTTGCTCGCGATTGCATCGGCGGTGCTGATCGGGCCGTGGGATTACATCCTCACCACCATCCAGTCGCTGATCTACCTCGCCCAGCCGTCCCAAACCCTAGCCAATCACTCCCGGAGCCCGCTGTGGGCGCCGTACATCACGTACCTGCTCGTGCCACCTGCGGTCGGCCTGGCATGCTACGCGGCGTTCGGGGGACGCCTCAAGGATTTCCTTGCCAGGGATCGGTTGACGCGTATCGGACGCCGTCTGGCGTCGATCCCCACCGCGCAGCTTATCGTGAGCGTGGCGTGCGCGTTTCAGATCGTGATCTATGCGGTCCTGCAGTTCATCGGCAGCACCCAGGTCCTCGAGGTCCACTACTTCTCGTCGTTGTTGTGGGCGTCGGTGATGCTCACGCTCGCGATCACCATCGCCGAACTGGGCGCCCCGATACTCGAGCACGTGCGCTATCGCTGGCTCATCCCCGTGGTGCTGCTGGCCGTCCCGCTTGTGTTCGAGCTCAATCCCACGGTGCCGCAGTTCGGATGGATGCCGGTCGGGCTGATCATCGTCGTGGTGATCGTGCTGCTCGCGTGGCTCGCGAGAAGAGAAGCGGCGTCGCACGACATCACGCGATCGCGCGTCCTCATCGGCGGCGCAATCGCAGCAATCTCCGCGGGGCTGCTGGTGTTGACGGTCACGCCGACACAGCACAAGCACGAACGAGGCACCGTCGTCGACACCTTCCCAGATTACGCGTACACCCTGGGAGGGAGCTCCACGCAGTGGGGGGACGACTCGACCTGGGTCAACCTCTACGCCGATACCACCGCGATGCCGTCCTTCGTCGGTGACGCGTCGTACTCGGGCGAGCAGCTGCTGATGTGGTGGAACAACGATCAGTTGAAGGAACTGCGCGAGCCCATCGGCATCTATCACGCGTTCTTCGATTCGATCCCGAGCGACCTCGGCACGCTGACGCCGCTCGACAAGTACTTCTTCGGCCAGCGACACCCGGCCCAGATACTCCTGATGAGCCTCACCGGCCAGGGTTTCCAGGCGTCGCTCGATTCCCTCAAGCCATACGGTGCGGAGCTGGTTCATTCTGGAGTCGTGACGTCGAGATCAGTCTCGTTGCACCTCTGGCTGATCGATCTCCACCAGTATCTGAAAACGCCGTAGCACTGCGGCGGCCGAGCTCGGGCCACCGGTCGACCTGGTGACGATCCCGTGGCAAATGGGACGACAGAGCGGGCCGCGGCGGGATCGTCTCCTATGGTGTCTGACGATGGAAGAGGCTCACCTCGTGTGCCGGTGAAACGTCACTCGCGGCCCACGATGGCCCACCCTGCGGGGCCTCGCCGCCGCCGAGTCCTGATCGCCGGCGTGCCGGTTGGTTTCCTGCTGGCTGGCGTGTTCGGTTACGGCAGTCCAATCGCGAAAGCTGGGGCGTCGACGCCTGCCTGGACCGCATACGTCGCCAATTTCGACTCGAAGACAGTGACGCCAATCGATACGGCCACAGGGACGACAGGCGCTCCGATCGCGGTGGGCAGTGGACCGAGTTCGATCGCCATCACACCAAATGGGAAGACCGCATATGTTGTGAATGGGAACTCGGACACGGTCACCCCGATCAACACACTCACCAACACGCCTGGCGCACCAATCCCGGTGGGGTCGGCCGGGGGATCGAATCCACCTCTCGCCGTCGTTGCGAACGTGACCGCCGTCGCGGGGACGGCAACAACCTTCTTCACTCTCTTTCCCTCTGACGCGTCGCAACCGGTTGCGTCCGACCTCAACCCGCGCCCCGGAGACGTGGTGGCGAACCTGGCCTTTGTGGGGATCGCGACAGGATCGCCTTCTGGCGACGTGTCCCTGTACAACCAGGCTGGCGGGATCAACGCCATCCTCGACGTGGCCGGCTGGTTCCAGTAGCCGTCGCATAGCCCGGGTGCGTATCATCCGAGCGTTGGGTCGCTTTGGCGATCCGCCAGGGTAGGACCAGTAGAGAGGTGGTGGCACAGTGAGCGTCAGTAACGTCCGTCGAGTCTTCTTTGGCGCGGTCATCGGTGCCACCGGCATCGCACTGGCCGCCCCGCTTCAGCCAGGGATCGCCGCCGCAGCGCCGGCCGCGGTCTATGCGAGCGGCACCACCGGGGTTGTCGCCGCGTCGCACGCGGCAGCTGCCGCTGCGAGCCAGACGGCCACGCACGCGCAGCGTGGCGCCCGTGCGCTCCCGAGCTCGGCGGGCGCCGCTCGCCTGCACGTGAGTGCGCCAGCAGTCGCCGCGGCAACGACGTCGGTGTCCAGCTCGCTGCTCGAGAACTTCAACGGAACCAGCAGCAACGACAGCCGGCGTACCAACTTCAACCAGCAATTCGAGCCGCCGGACCAGGGCTTGTGCGTGGGCAACGGCTACGTGCTCGAGCCGGTGAACTCCGCATTCCGGATCTTCAAGACCGACGGACACAGCCTGATCGGCCCGACCAACGTCAACGATCTCTTCGACCAGGGGTCGACGCAGTTCACCAGCGATCCGCGCTGCTACTACGACCCCACCACCAACACGTGGTTCGCCACCATTCTGTTCCTGAGCGGCGGCGAGGTCCCCGATGGGAAGTCTTCGCAACTGGACATCGCGGTCAACTCCTCGGGCAACCCCGAGAACATCTGGACCCAGTACGAGATCGACACCACGGACAAGGGTGGCAATGGCTGCCCATGCTTCGGTGATCAGCCGACACTCGGCATCGACCAGGACAACCTGTACGTCACCACCAATGAGTTCTCCATCCTCGGACCCGCGTTCAACGGCGCGCAGGTGTACGCCTTCTCCAAGAAGGACCTGGTGGCCGGCGCTCCGGTCCACTTCGCGCACTTCGCCAACCTCGCGAGCGGCGGCTCGATCGCAGCGTCCGTGCAGCCGGCGACCAGCACGGGTTCGCCGAACGCCGAGTTCTTCCTCAACTCGCTCGACCCGAATGGCACCGGCGACAATCGCATCGGTGTGTGGGCGATGACTGACCGCACCGCCCTCCAGCACGGCAAGTTGCCGAAGCTGTCGAGCACGGTGATCACGTCCGAGGCATATGGAGTGCCTCCGCCCGCAACGCAGAAGGGTTCGACGAGCACGATCGACTCGGGCGACGATCGCATGCAGCAGACGCAGTACATCAATGGAACCGTCTGGGGAGAGTTGACCACCACGGTGACGATCGCTCACGACTCGACCGCCCGCGCCGGCGCCGCGTGGTTCAGCGTTCGTCCCTCTCTCAGCGGCAGCCACATCGGCGCGTCGGTGATCGAGCACCAGGGCTACGTCGTCGAGAAGAGCGGCAATAACGTGATCTACCCGGCGCTCCAGTCGCTGCCGTCCGGGAACGTTGCGATGGTCTTCACCGTCACCGGTGCCGCCCACTATCCGAGCGCGGCGTACGCGGTGCTGGGCGCCGGGCAGTCCGCGTTCGGCGCGATCAACATCGCGGCCGCCGGGACGGGCCCCTACTCCCAGACGTCGACCCGTTGGGGCGACTACTCCTGGGCGGTGATCGATCCCAGCGCTTCTGCCGTGTGGCTTGCCACCGAGTACGTTCCACCGCTCTCGAGTCAGACACCCAACGGGCTCAGCAACTGGGGTACCCGGGTCCTCGAGGTCGGCGTCGGCTAGCTCCATCTCCTCGGGCCGGCGATGAGCCGGGCACCGCGCTGCGGACGCCCGGCTCATCGCCCCCCACCCTGACACCGTCCGTCCGGTCGTGGACCCGGTCACCACTCCGCCGTCGACGACGCGGCCGCGTCGCGGCGCCCTACTGCG
>CABEDX010000133.1_pt1 | contig 25215 bp, 27 predicted proteins | sample 3132991 | NCBI WGS metagenome assembly CABEDX01 (sample SAMEA5534332, study PRJEB31848) | metagenome | biome: tundra; feature: field; material: soil | place: USA | collected 2013-05 | depth 0.15 m
GTGGTAAACAGCCAAGGGGTTGAACAGTGGGAGCTGTCCAATGCCGCCATGGAGAAGATCTTTGGGCTAAGTGCCAGCCAGGAGAAAACCCAGGGTTTCGGCATCAACTCCCAAATCGTCGGATCCAACATCTATCTGTTTTATGAAAACCCCCAAGGTATAACCGAGGTAGCTGAAATATCCCGAGCCGGAAAGGCGATTGCCAGGGGGACCGCGCCTTCCAATGGGGTGAGGTATATCTCCAGTGCGGTAGTGTTTTCGCCGAGCGGAACCCAGTGGGCTTGGAGCGTCGATCAGACCCCCAATGCGAACGGCAAACATGACGGATTGATCGAAGTCGGTGGCCTCGGAGAAGCCAACCGAATCGTGTACCGCTGGGTATCGCCAGTCGATTTTACCGAGGAGGTGATCGGTTGGAGCAATACCGGCATCATCATGCAGCGGGAGGAATACTGGGGGGGCTGTAGCAGCCTGGGCATATACGACCCGTTGGCCGCCTGGTTTGCCCTCAACCCCAGCACCGGAAAACTCACCGAACTGTTCACCGGCAATGACCAATTTATGGGCGCCAGCAGTGGCGTGACCGTCGCCGGCTTAATCAATGATCCCCACGCGGTGCTCATCAATGGAGTGAAATATTCGGAGAGCAAGTCCACCATTGATGGCGGCGCCAGCATCAGCCCCGATGGGGCTCATGTCGCGGTTACTCGCGTCATCTCGTCCGGTCCCACGGGCTACTGCGGTCTCGTAAACAACAAATACAGCCTAGAGATGGTGACCGTGGCTAACCATACCCATGTCGATCTGCCCATGGGTATCGACAGCTGGTGGGGCGATAGTCAGTTTATAGCCCCGGGCTCCAATGGCAGCACTTGGCTGTACACCCTGGCCGGAAAGCCGGTGAGCGAAATCTGTCCTGCGAATCCGGACTGGGGTTACGCCGGAGAACTGTCATGAAACTCGCGGTCACAGCCGTGACTGCCCTAGCCGCCCTGGTTCTCGCAGCATGTGGCTCGACAGTCGCTCCGAGGGCAACCTCGACCCCCGCGCCGACGGTCACTTCAACCGCTGCGCCGACCGCAACGCCCGTGCCGACTCCATTGCCCACTCCCGTGCCGACTCCGCCGCTGGTGGTGACCGCAATGTGTAACGGTTGCGTCGGAGGGCGTGGGACTGATGTGCAGCTCACCCTAGTCGGTGAGGACGGCAGCGTCGCCGCCACCGTCGACGACCCCGGTGGAGCCTACGGCGCCTCGTACTACGTCGGATCCTCCGATGTCTATTTCATCGACGGCGCCACCGTGAAGTCGCTCGCACGCAACGGCACGGTCACCGACGTCGGCCAGGTGCCCCAGGTGCGCACCACGGTCCCCGCGTCCGATCTGCAGGCGTACACCGCCTTCGCGGTTTCCCCCGACGAGACAACGCTCGTGTTCGGCCTCCCCCTTGCAAGCGCCGGCGACAACGGCGCGACCACCAGCCACTCACAGCTCTGGACCGAGCCGACCGGGGGCACTGTCGCATCCGCGACCATGGTCTTCGACGACGCCGACAACACCGTTACGGCGGCGAGGTCCTGATGCCCTTCGCGTGGAGCAACACTGGCATCTCGGTTTCGGAGATGCCCAAAGGGCTCGGCGGGGTGGGCCCGTTCCTCACCTATGTCGGCTTCAACGCGGCCACGTTCGATCCAACCACGCGTACGCTCCACCCGCTGGACTGCTCCGTGTCAACCGCACCCGGCTCAGTGTGCGTCACTGAGCAGGGCGACTCGACGTTCAAGGTTGTCCGCAGCTCGGGTACTGAGACGCTGACCTGGCAACCCGCAAACGCGGAGTACGGTCCCGTGAGCGTGTCCGCCGACGGACGCTACCTGGCGTACGGCGCGTACGTAGGAGAGTGCTGCGGTTCTTCCGGTTACTACGTGACTACAGTCGTGGATCTGAGCACCGGTGCCACGATTTCCACAGTGCGGGGTTTCGAGCCGGAGGAGTGGCTCGCCGACGATCGTCTCGTTCTATCGGACGAATTCCAGGAGGGAGCGACCTGGTTGCTCTCGCCCGCGTTCACGAGCCCCCACAAGATCTCACCCAATCCGCCGGTAGGCGCCCTGGCCTAGCCGCGGGGTTAGGGCAGCCATGAAGAACCTCAGAACCGTCATCGGCACTGCGATCGCCTCCCTGAGCCTCGCAAGCGTGTGGGTCGACAGTCCAGCCGATCGCGCGGCCAGCGACGCCGACGCCGACCGTCGCGCCGACACCCACCGCAACGCCCGCGCCAACACCCACCGCAACGCCCGCGCCAACACCGACCGCCACGCCTACCCCGACGCCGCAGCCGGGTGTAACCGTATCCGCAACGTGTTCGAACATACCGGAGGAATTTCCCGGACCTTATCCCTCGAATGGCACGATGGGTACGGTCACGTGGCAGGACTTGACGGTCGGAGACTACTTGGCTATGGCTAGTGGCGTCCCGCTCGAAGCCGACCGTATCACGTCCAGTACGATCTCTATACCCCCCTTCGCCGCGGACCTTGGCATTGGCGATGGTTGGACACAGGGTTCATGGCCCTGGGGTGAATGGAGCGGCCCCACCGCTACGACCCCGGTAGCGAGCGGCTCGTTCACATTCCCAACGTGTGCACCCAGCGTGCGCGTTACATCGTGCGATCACGCGGGTACAGCAAGCGGCGGCGCGATCGCATGGTCAGAACCCGGTTACTCGACGCTGGCAGTCACCGGCCCAGCACCGTCTACCTACCATTTCACGCTCCCTGCGAGCGCAGGCCAATACGGCCCACTGACCGCAGGCACCTACAGCGACAGGTTGAACGGTTCGGGAGCATCAGTTAGCGGCACGTTCACCATCCCGACCTGCCTTCCTCTGACAACCTAAAAACCGGCTACGTCGCGGCCCTGCCTGCGGCCTCTGAGTCGATCCCTGGTCGGCGGCGCGTGGCGACGTCTCAGGGTGCGCGCCAGCGTCCCCGCTGTCCGATTCCACGATCTCCGGCACACTGCGGCGACCCTCATGCTGTCATGCGGCGTCCATCCCAAGATCGTGAGCGCGATGCTGGGGCATTCCACCGTTGCGATTACCCTCGATCTCTACTTCACGTCACCCCGACGATGCAGCGCGAGGCGGCCAAGGTTATGAACGAGCTGCTTGTGTAAGCCGGTGGAAGGCTGGTTACAACGTCCTCGTCGGAGTGGTAGTCACGATAGATCCTCCGAGATACTGCTTGAGGCAAGAATGACAATGAAGACCTACAGAGTTCGAGTTCGGCGGATCCCGTAGCCGCGTCGACCCCCACGACCGACGTGGTCGAGGCGATTGCTCAGAGCGTCCAGGCCTTCGCGCTCCTCGCGGGTGCTTACATCGCGTGGCGCACCATTCGTCAGGCCCGGGCCGCGAACAGAACTCAATCAACCTTTCGCTACCTGGAGCGAATCACCGCGTCGCGGATGCGCAGGATCATGACCGAGGCAGGGAGATTTGGAACCTGAACGCAACGGATCCGCCGATGCCGCCCCCTTCGATATGGCAGCAACTGTCGGCGTGGGTTTGGCCGCCGGCGACCCCAACCACCCCGGAAGGCGCCGATCGAGGGCCCAGAGCACGGGCTCTTCGGAGATATAAGACCGCCAGCGCCCGCGACCAACTGAACATCGGTGAGCTGTTCGATCTGTACGAGGAGGTCTCGGCTGCATTTCTCCGGGGCCAGCTGGACAAAGAGATCTTCGTCGATCAGGTGGCCGCGAACTTGTGTACTACTGGCGTCACGCCCATTGGCTCATCAACTACTTTCGCGAGTTGCCAGACGGCTCTCTCAATCCAGACGCGGGCGACTACGCGCTGTTGCCTGACCAACGTCCGTGGCTTTGGCCCGATCCAGTCACGTGGCCCTAGCCCTTCACGCGGCCAGACCCCCAAGGGGTCGCAGTAGGGGTCACACAGCTGAAAGTGGCGTTTCCGCGTGTTCAACTGCATGTACCGGGCCCGGGAATTGAACCCGGACGAGGGTTGCCCCCCTGCAGTTTTTAAGGGCGCCGTCCGAGCGTTTTCGGGTGCCATTGGGGGCCGTCCGTATTCGGCGGACCCATCGAACGTGACTCGGTGTGCTGCCCCAGGGCGTTCGATGACGACGTCGTAGGGGTACGTGTAGGGGTCCTACGCAAGATTCCCCGCCCCGGCTGCCGCGGCAAATCCTTTGGCAGATCGGCGAGGACGCGCAAGGGCCTCTCGCTCTCTTTGATGATCCGAACGCGGCAGGTCAACGGAAAGCCCGCCGAATGTGCTGCGTGGAGCCGTCCATCAGCACCGCTGTCGAGCAACCCGACAGGCTCGGCGTCGAGGGTGAGACACCACCCAGGGTCAGTTGAAATCAGCTCGCCAACCTTGACGATGCGCTTGGACTTCGCCTTGCTTTGTTGCAGGAGCAGGGCAAGGCGCTCGACTTGTCCGTCGAACAGCTGAACCGGGGGTCCAAGGCCCGGAGGAAGAAACGGCTCGCCGTCGGATCGCGGCTTCGGGCCTGCCCACACAAACACGTCGACGTACTCGGCGTCGGTGCTGTCGTCAGCCTCCAGTGTCGCTCGGCAGGTGGCGGGTAAACCGGCACGGTGTAAGTGGTCGACGGCATCGCGGAACGCGGGAGCGAGGGCATGCGGGATCGAGCCGAGTACTTCGCCGCCGACCGTCACGCGCACGGCCCCCGCGTACTCGCCAGCCTGCTCGACCACCAGCACGGCCATCGCCAGTGTCCCGAATCTCGCGATCGCTTCCCGGAGGGCGTCCGTGTGGTAGTAGACGCCGGATACCTTGATCTGACCCCCGCCACCAGCACTGAGCGTGGGCCACGCGAGCCAGTCACCGTCGGGCATGCGAACCTACGAACCGTCCGACGTGCTTATCTCCCAGATATCCCAGGCATCACGCCACTCGCCCGCAGCACTGTCCCACCGCAGATCACCGGAGCGGGTCCTCTGACTGAGATCCAGATCGAGGAGCATTTGATAGCCCTCCTCGGTCACTTCGTCGCCGAGAATGATCTCCTGAGGAACGTCCGAACACCGCAAGACCACCGTTCCAGCTGGTGATGTCGATTTCCGCTTTGACTCGTAGATTCGACCGACGAGCTTCTTCAATGCGCGACCGCCGCCCTTGCCCACGTTGACGACGCCCTCTCCAACGGCGTGACCTACCACCGTGCCTGCCTCGGAGCCCGCAGCCTTCGCGAAGGCTGAGACGAACACAACGAACGGCGCCATCACGTATACGACCCACGGGATATCGCCGACGCTGCGAAACTCGATTGACGCCAAGACATCAACGGGGATGTTCGCCTCGGCGAAAGCATCACGAACGCCCTCGATCTCAGCGAGGCTCGCGCCGCGCTCCATGACGATCTCCCACGAGGACGGCGAGGGCGGGTTGATGAAGGGCATTTTATCGGGCAGTCTTGCCCCGCCGCGCCCGGGTGATGACACCCGCCACCGCGATCACGCCCTCGGCGACCGAAGTCAGGATCGTGCCCCCGTAGCGGGAAGGCTTCGGCCCAGGCAGGCGACCACGAACTACCCGAGGAGGGTCCAGAAGAGCGGCCCGCAGGCCCAGGTCGACGGTATGTGGTCATGCGGCCGTCGGAACGGGCCCCGAGCCGGCAAGCGACCTCGCGTACTTGCTGAGCTAGCCTGCTCTTCGATCGCCACGACTCAGAGTCCCAACGGACCCGGAACACGTCGCTACGCTGCACAACGACCTTAAGGACGTTCTCGCAATGATTGAGGCCGTCGAGGATGCGCTCGCCATGTGCCTTGCAACCCCGGTCGCCGGATCCGAAGCTGAGACTTGCGCGACGAAGGATCCGGAGAGCTGGTGGCTGACGTATGCGAATGCCAGCCTGAACAACGCCCTCGACCACCTCCGCGCGCTCACAGCGATCTGGGCGTTGGAGAAGGAGGGGATCCCCAACGCCCCCGGATACACCCTGATCCGCGGGACCACAGAGGCGGCTGTGAGAGCGATTTGGCTGCTCGACCCCGCCCTGAGTCCTCGAGAGCGCATCGGTCGCGGCGTCGTCGAACGTCAGAACGCCCTCTTTTGGATGCGGCGCATCCGGGGCGACAGCGAAGACACTCAGCGCCGCGAAGCGACCTTCGCTCGTACTCTGACGCGCTCTGGATTCGAGATCGTCGCGAACACCTGCGAAGGACAGAAGCGACCGGCGATAACGACGCTGATGCGGGAACAATTGAGGGTTCCGATTTCGGAAGGCGAGACGAAAACCAGTGGCGGACTCATGTATGCGCTGCTTTCCGGCTATGCCCACGCCGAGCCGTGGGCAACGATGCTAGGCATGCGACCTGTCGGTCCTGGCGTGGGCGCGGTCGCGCTGAACGTCGATATGCAGGTCACGATGCTTCGGAACGCTCTGAAGCTGCTCAATGGCGGCATCGTCGGACTGATCTACATCGCGGGTCACGACGTCGATGCCTGGAAGCGCCGAGCGGTTCCGCTGGTGATCGGAACCTAGCGGTACAGCAGGCTCCGACTTCCAGGCGGGTGATCACTTGTCGCGCTTCAAAACCACTCGTAGACGAGCCAGAGAACGGCGCTTGACCTCTATGAGCCGCTCCTCCTGCTTGCTCACTTCCATTCTCACCAGCTTGGGCCTAACGGCAGCTCGCTGCGTACTCTCGCCGAGCGTGCGAGCCACCGAGGCAAGTTGCGAATTCCTCATCGCTTCTCAGCCGCTCATGTGCGCGAAGAGCCTCGGGTTCGTAGGTCAGTTTGGTTTCGGGCGGTAGTTCGGGTTTGGAGTGAACTTTCCAACGATCTCGCCGCCAGCGGCGATCCGCCACGCTCCTATGGTCGCGGAGGGAGGCACAGCCCCCGCGCGTTGCGCGGCAAACTTCGCATCTTTGGGCGGCCTGCGTTCCTCCATCCACGAACAATGCGCCTCGCCCGGTACCTTCGAAACTAGCCAAACGCCCTAGCGATTTTCAAGTTCGACCGAGGTTCGTTCATTGGCGCACGTTGAGGGCCGCCGGGTGTTCGGAATTCGGCGGTCGCATTGGGATTCCGTCCGCCGTAAAGTTCGGACGAGACCGCGCCATAGGGTGTCAAGTAGGGTGTCAGCCAGGTCGAGGCAGATCAGGCTCGCGTGAACAAGCGTCGTTCGTCTTGAGGGGTATGACCACGTTGGCCGATAGGTTGTGCATCAGCCGACCACCCGCTCGAGTAGAACGTCGTCCTCAGGTCACGGCACTTCGCCGGTGACCGTAATCCCTCGTGAACCCCTCGCCACAGAGCCCGGTCGGCGTCAGGCGTCCACTCTAGTCGAGCACCCGGGGCTCGGTGCCAAACCAAGGAGACCTCGAGTGCCGAGTCACCGCCTCACGTAGCATGACGGCATGGGAAGTGGAAGCGACGCGAGTCGGTTCGTCGAAGAGCAGATCGAATCTCAACGGCTGATGTTGCGCGCACTGACGGTCGACTCGATGCGAGCGATCGTCGACGGCGATGCCACTGCAGCCGCGCCCGCAACCGCAGATTACCCGCCCGCGGGGAGCCTCGTCGGCCTGCGCATTCGACTCGAGGCGGCCGCTCTCGGACGCGTGACAGGACCGTGGTTTCAGATCGTGCGGCGGGTCGATGGCGTCGCCATCGGCGACCTCAATTTCCACGATCCACCCAACGAGGTTGGCGAGGTAGTGGCTGGATTGGACGTTGTCCCCAGCGCGCAGGGTTGTGGGTTCGGCACTGAGGCACTCGCCATTGCATGCGCGTGGGCGCTGGCGCAACCGGGGGTGCGGTCAGTACGTGGTGACATCCGCGAGAGCAACCTCGCCTCGCGGCGCATGGCCGAGAAAGTAGGGATGCGTATGGTCGACGTCGTCGGCGACGAGTGTCACTACTGCATCCGGTAGCGTCCGAATGCACTTACCCGACGATGATCTGCAAGGCTGTCGCAGAGTCCGCCAAGGTCACCAACGGTTACCCCACCAACGGCATTTCCAGGTCTCGGGAACGGGGTGCATGGCGGTGCGCACGGGGGCACCGCGTATTCAGAATCTCATCGCTGAGGGCATCACGAGGCAGGCCAAGGCACCCAAGTTGGGATTCCGTTGGGACTCGTTTCGGCTGCGGGAGGCCGGTGCAGACGGCATACGCGACGGACATTCGAGGCGGGCCGGTGTGCCAGGCATCCCGATCAGGTGACCGTACGCTCGGTTGGACAACCATCACCGCTCTCGGCCCGCTGACGGTCTGCTTAGGTGGTTATGGCTCTATTGCGCCGAATGCGTCACGCGCAGACGCTACGGCAGCGCCGCGCAGACCGGATCTACGGCCGAGCCGCAGCCGAGGCAGGCTCGGCCCGACGTCCCAAACCCGATCTAGCTACTGACGAGAGCGTCGAGCCTTGCCTGCTGGGCTGTCAGGTCCCGCCACTTTCTTCAATCTGATGTCGGAACTTGGGTTGCGCTCCACGAGCCCGTGTGCCCGTTTGCGACGTCGGTGTAGGAGCCGGACATGCTGAGGCTGATGCTGCCGCTGGTCCTGCCGGACCACGTCCCCGTATACGTGACCACGCCAACGGCGCCGAAGCTGATCGAGCTGCCCGTCAGGGTGCCGCTGATCTGCAGGGTCTCGCGCGGTGACGTCAGTTGGATCAGCCCGTGGAGTGCCGAACCGCTCTCATTCCATTGGAGCACGAACGTGCCGTTGAAGGGGCCGCTGTACTGTCCCGTCCAGTTTCCGGACAGGTCCACAATCGGCGTCGGCGTCGGCGCGGGAATGGGCGTCGGGGTTGCGGTCGCGGTCGCGGTCGCGGCAGGCGTCGGTGTCCCGCTGGTGGTAGACGCACTGCATCCTCCGAGCCCCATCGCCGCAAGAGCGAGGACGAGGGCGAGGAACCTGTTGCGGAACATTGATTTGGCGTCCTCTTGGGTGACCGGGAAAGTATGCTCCCGGGGAGCTCCCCTTTTCCGAACCTACCGGGTCCTGCACCCGGTTCACGGTCTTCAGACCGCAGCAGCGGCAGGCACGCAGTCGCGCTCGACCCACTCACGGTGGCAATGTGGTGGCGCGCCGCTGCTCGCTCGTAGCGTTCGAACACCCACGATCGCGCCAGACGCTCTAGTAACAAAGTGGCACGCTGGGGTGGGGCGAGGTGCTCTTCTTCCAGCGGTCACGAGCGTCGTAAAGGTGTCCCACCGAAACCGGTGGTAGGGGTGGCCGTGCAGCGTCGGATAGCAGTCGGATACTCCGCCCGTCCTAGCCCCGAGGCGCGAAGAACTCGAGTGCGATGTTGTCGGGGTCTCGAAATGACAATGCCGAGTAGTAAGGTGCGTCCACGATGCCACCGTTGGGGATGCCGAGCTCGTTCAGGCGGATTTCCCACGCTTCTAACTCATCGCGGTTGGCACGGCCGAAAGACAGATGATCGAGACCCGGCCGGCGCTCGTTGAACAACTGAGTGCTGTTCAAATCAGGGAACTGAGTTAGACCGACGAGCGTGCCGCTCGTAAGCCAAGCGACACGCTGGAAATGACCTGTGTCCTCGTCAAGGATCGGGTCCGAGCCGAACAGAGCCTTGTACCAAGGCACGCTCCGTTCGAGGCTCGTGACCGTTAGCGCCACGTGAGTAATCGCAGGGAACTCTGGCATGTCTTTTCGGCACCTCGTGAAGGCAGCGAATGCCTCTTCTTTTGGCTGGCAACTCTCTGGCGCGGCGTCGGCGGCTAGTTGAATCGCGAGCGTGACGTCGTGCCGACGCGCCACGAAGCGGACGCGGGGTCCGGTCTCGAGCTGTTTAGGAGTGGCGGCGCACGGCGCGGGACACTGCGACGATCCCAGCGACGATCGCCACGGCCATGATGAGGAAAAGGATGATGTTCGGCCAGATCACGGAGATCACGCCGTCGATCTTACATCGCTTCGAGTCCGGTCCCGGGGTGCTCGCGACCCAGCTTCGGCACGCGCCACCATCGCGTCTCTCAGGCCCCTGAAGGGTCAGTCCGAATACCTGGCGCTCAAGGTACATTCGCGAATGCTGGCGTGGGCCAGGCTGCACCACCGCGTCGCGTTTGGCGGCGCTGACTGCACCCACTACAGTGGCGTTGTGACCGTGGTGTTCGTGACCGGGATGTCTGGGACGGGCAAGTCGGCAGCTCTGGGCGAGCTCGCGCGCAGAGGACATCTGGTCGTGGACACCGACTACGGCGCGTATGCCGAAGACGTGCCGTTTTCCGACGCCGGCGAGCGGCAGCAGCTATGGCGGGAGGATCGAATCGAAGCGCTGCTTGACGAACCCCGCGAGGGAGTGTTGTTCATCTCCGGCTGTGTTTCGAACCAGGCAAAGTTCTACCCGCGCTTCGACGCGGTTGTCCTGTTGGCCGCTCCGCCGAACGTGATTCTCGAGCGCGTGGCCAGTCGAGAGTCGAACGCGTTTGGCAAGCGTGAGGCTGAGAGGAATCGGATTCTTGACGACCTAGCGAAGGTTGAGCCCCTGCTCCGTGCGGGTGAGGCGGCTGAAATCGACACGCGTGCGCCGCTGGAGGAGGTGGCCGATGCACTTGAGCGCATCGCGGCGCAGCGCTGAGTCGCATTTGAGGGCGTAAACCCGCCCGTATGCGCGGTGATGGCCGTCAAGGGACATCAGTAGGTATGCGAGCCACCAGGATGGGCGTCAATAACGTGTCAAAGTCGATGTGAGCCGGCTTAGCACCAGCCCGCTCGCGCCGTCAACTTCGCCTAGTGCTACCTCGGGACGCCACGCCATTGCTGCTCAGCAACGTTCGAGGCGTCGATGGCGCGCCAGGCTTCGGTGCTCCAGTCGGCGCCTGACACATTCAGGCGACGACACTCCGCGGCGGCCTCCGCCACTCGGCGGCATGCGGAGTTGATCGCCGGCCACGTCGCTGTCGTGACCGCGTCGCGCTGAAGCCGAGTCAACGCGGCGCTTGCCGCTCGCCATCGACGCTGCGCGAGGCGTTGCGCCGCCAGATGAGCCCGGGCGCGGCGGCGGTATTCTCGCCGACGTGCGAGCGCGGCGTTCCGTGCTCGCCAGGTTCTCGCCCCTCGCAGGGAGAGGCGACCGCGAGCGGAGGCCCATGGAGGCATCGACTCGCTGAGACCCTGCTGCCGTCGCCGATGTGCGCTGCTCCGACACGCTCCACCGCAGAAGCGCGGCGGTCGACCGGTGCTGCGTCGACGTAGGGCTCGACGGCATGCAGCGCACCGCGCTCCCACACCCGGGGTTTCGTCATGAACAACGCTTGGCATTTCACGAATATTCAAGCGCACCAAGCGACAACAGAGCGCTTACCTTTTTGGGTCGAAAACGGCTTAAAAACCGTAGGTGAAAGTGTGTGTGATGTGAAGGCGCGAGGTCGGGAACTGAGGGTGGTGAGTGCGGGGGTCGGAGCAGTGTGTGCGAGGCTGCTGGAGCTGTGTCTGTGGGTGGGGATTGTCGAGGTGCCGGCTGGGATGCGGGGAAGCCGCGCAGGATGCGCCGGATGGCCGGCGCGGCGCTCGTGGACGCCGGGGCACCACCCCGCGCGGCCCGCGCCGAGCTCGTACCAACGCGGGCGCTTCTGAGGCCGGACGACGACTCGGCCTGGCACGGCCACGTACATCGGTCGTGCCAGGCCCACCACCGGGGCGGGGAGTGTCCAATATCCGGCGGACGCGGCGGTTGGTGGAAGACAGAGAGATGATGTCGAGGGTGCCGCTGGCGCGCGGATTGGATCGATTATTCGCGCAGCGACCGACACGGGCGCTGACCGCGAGGCGGCTTCACAGCACGAGCGGACGCGTCGTTCGCGAATGTCGCGACGTGCGCGAATGAAGCGGGGCGCACGAACCACGTGACGTGCGCTGGGTGCGCTGGATGCGCGACGTCAGCGGTAAGCGCGAAGTGCGCCGGAAGCGCGATGTGCGCGCAGTTCGCGCGATCGGCTCTGTTCGCATGTCACGTGGAAGGCGCGAAGGCCGCTGACCAAGCAGTCACCGTTGGCAGCGCGTCAACGTCGCGCGTATGTCGCCGGCGCAGGCGCCCTGAGTCGTCTGTCAACCACGTCCTGGAACCGCGGTGTCGAGTGCCTACCGGACTCTTGCGAGAGCTTGCTGGAAAAGTGTAAGCGCTACGTAGGCAAATACGTGGCATGCTCGTGCCATGGCTATTGCGGACGTGTCGCCGGATGCCGGCGATCCGCGCACCATGCCCCGCGCGCAGCAGGCGAATCTCCCGTGGATTTCCGATGAGTTGACGTCGCTTCATTGCACACACGGAGTCCACGCTGACACGGATGCACGAGGCCGACGAGGAACGCCCACCACGCCGGCGCACGTGGTCGAGGCGGCGGCGCCGACACCTGCCGAGATCCCGCCTGCAACCACGCGCGCTCCGATGCTGCTCACCGTCCGCGACCTGGAGGCTGAACTCCAACTCGGTCGCACACGAACCTACGAGCTGTTGCGCTCGGGCTCCATCCCCGTTATCCGCGTCGGACGCGCACTCCGCGTGCCGCGCGATGCGCTACGCCGCTGGGTCGACGAGCAGACCGCGTGACCTCGGGTTTGAGCCGCGTCAACTCGCCCGTTGTACCGGTCGCACCGCGTCGTGAAGCCCCTCGGGATCGAGGTCTGCACCGTTCGGCCACACCAGCGTGCCCAGCTCTGGATCCACGCTGACCCTGTTGAACTGAACAGTGTCACGGAGCGGCTCGAACATCTCGCCCCAGAGCTCGTCGGCCAGGTCGATGTCGCCGACGACCGCGTCGCTGAACGTGAGCCGGAGCCGGTACTCACCGAGGCGCTCAACGCGCGTGACCTTGACCATTTCCCAATCCTATGCGAGCGGCTCGATGGACGCCAGCGCCGTGCGCTTGGTCACCCGTTGCCAGTTGTCTCGCAGCTCCTGCTCGTGCAGGGCCGCCCATTCCATGACATGCCCGAGCGCCCTCACCGGCAGAGAACCGTCAAGCACCACTAGCGGCTCGATTCCGATCGAGGCTTCATGCTCGCCGTAGGTCGCGTGAAAGTGGGCGGCATGGTGCTGGCCGCCGGTCTCCCAGTACATGGTGATGACGATGCCGTAGAAGGCGCTGATCCGCGGCACGTCAGCCCGTGGTGATCAGGCGGGTGAGCCGGTCGGCGGCGTCGTCGTGCAACTCCTGGAGGACGTCGGCGTACGTGTCGGCCGTGATGCCGATCGTCGAGTGTCCGAGCACAGTGCTGACCACCTTCAACTCCGTCCCGCTCGCCAGCATCAGGGTCGCGGCGGCGTGGCGCAAATCGTGGAAGCGACGCACGGTCAGGCCGGCTCGGCGAAGGGCCGTCTCGAATCGATGGGTCATCCCCGTCGCCTCCACGGGATCACCGGTGGGGCGCGTGAACACAAGCCCGGCGATCGGCTCGTGCCATGCCGATCCGATGCGGAGGCGAGCCTCGCCCTGCCGCTGCCGCTGAACTGTGAGCAGCGCGACCAGGGGTTCGGGAATCCGCAACGTCCGCCGAGACCGCTTCGTCTTGGGCTCGAGGATCTTGAAGAGCACCTCCGGGTCGGACCGCTGGTCACGAGGAATGCGGTGCAGCGCCCCGGTCACTCGGAGCACCTTGCGCTCCAAGTCGACATCCTCCCAGCGCAGTCCGAGGATCTCGCCCTGACGCATCCCGAGATACAGGGCCGTGCCCACGACCGCCTCGAGCTCGGTATCGCGGAAAGCGTCGAGGATTGCTCGCGCTTCCTCGGGGCGCATGGCGGCTGCCCTGGTCGCGGACACCTCGAGCGGCTCGGCGAGGGCCGCGGCATTGCGAGCCACCGTGCCCCATCGCTGCGCGTCAGCCAGGGCCGAACGCAGGACCGCGCGGGCATGGTTGACGGTTTGCGGGGCCAGGCCGCCTGCGAGCGCCTGCCGCATCGCCAGGTTCACCTGCTGCGGGGTCAGCTGTGTCAGCTTGACCCTCCCCAACAGAGGAATCAGCTGGTACTTGATGAGGCTGCTGTACCGCCGCATGGTGGTCGGGCGGATGCTGGTCTGTCCCTCGATCCAGGTGCCCAGAAAGTCACCCACCGTCTGCCGGTCGGAGGCCGGTGCCACACCGAGAGCGAGCCCCCGGATCGCCGCATTCATCTTCGCGACCGCATCGGCGCGGCTCTTGCCGTAGAGGCTGCGCCGGACCTGGCGGCCTCTCGCGTCGAAGCCGACCGTGACACGCGCCTCCCACTGACCCGGGCGTCGCTCCCGGATCGTCCCTTCGCCAAGCCCCCGACGCCTGCTCGTCACCCTGTCCTCCCTGAATCTGTAGGGGTCCTGTAGGGGTACATTAGGGGTGTTGGCATGCTGGCGTCAACCAAGCAGCTCGCTCTCAGCGGCCCACCGCGGCCTCATTTGAACCCAAACGAGACTACCGGGCCCGGGAATTGAACCCGGACGAGGGTTTCCCCCCAGCGGTTTTTAAGACCGCCGCGTCTTCCATTTCGCCAGCCCGGCACCAGGATTCTATGGGTCTGCGCGGCCTCGGGCCGTGGACGCCACTGTCCGGGCTGCGGACTCAGGACGGCCGTATACTCCTGGAGCAGATGTTCGGTCGCCGCCCCGATGCCACATACCGACGGAGCCAGAGCGCCACCGGGCTACCGGTGCAACCGAGCCCGATAGCTCGTGGCCTCGCCTTGCGGATCATCGACTCGTCGGATGATCCCCAGCAACGCAAACGGCTCGGACAGCTCCTCCTCAATGAGCTCGACGCTCTTGCGGGTCTCCCCCATTGCGATCTTGTGGTGGCGGATCGCGCCCAGGTGCACTCGCACAATGGACAACGACTGCAAAGCAAGACCTACGGCTACTACCGCTGCACGTTTGCCGAGGGCACCGTGAAGACGGCCCGCATCCGGATCTATCACAAGACAGCGGTGCGCCAGCAGGTGATCACCACGAAGGTCTTCCTGAACACGCTGCTCCACGAATGGGAGCACCACCATGATTTCGCCGGCCTGCGTCTCCCCCGCTCGCCGCACACCGCGGGGTTCTACGCACGCCTGCGTGCCCTCGCGAGCGCGCTCGAGGTCGGCTTCGTGATGCCACCCGAGCCAGGTGCCGATGGCGCCGCACAGACGTCGGCCGCATGACGTCAGACGGCTCCGCCTCGTCTACCTAGTCGCGGAGCGCCGCCTCGCAGGCATCGTCGATACGGCCGCTTCAGCGTTGTCCATCGCGATGACGTCGCGGGCAGCCCCGTTGCGCCCCTCGTCGGTGACTGCCACCCTGGAAAGACGTACAACCTCACCCGCCCGGAAGCACTCACACTCGCCGAGGCAGCCGAGGTGATGTGCGGTCAGTACGACAACCCCTGACTGACGTGGGCGAAGAGGTGGCCGGCCTCGTGTCCGACGACCTGCACCACGAGAATGACCAGCGCAATCGTCACGAAGGCGACCCCGTAGCTTGCAACCGTGCGCGAGCGCCGCTGACTGCGGACATCGGTCGACAGCGTCGACATATCGAACCCCCTGCTCTAATCAAATCCCTTCCGGCGCCCCCGCGCCACGTATTGACAGTATTGCCGATCGCGCCAAAAGGTGCAAGCGGGACACTAGCGAGCCGGCCAGCCGAGGGTGCCCGCGTGCGTCCTTCGGCGACAATGTCGCATTCCGGGTTACGAGGCGACGTAGCCAAGTGGTAAGGCACGGGTCTGCAAAACCCTGACCGTGGGTTCGATTCCCACCGTCGCCTCCAAATGCCGGGTATTCTCTCGGCGTGTCTGTGACCGACGCCGTGCACACACGCGCACACGCCGACCTGGCAGAGCGGGCGCGTCGAGTCCTCCCCGGCGGCTCGACGCACGCTGCGCGTACCTACGATCCCCGTATCTACGTGGCCCGGTCGAGCGGATCACGGAAATGGCTGATCGACGGCACCGAACTGATCGACTACACGATGGGCCACGGCGCCCTGCTCCTCGGGCACGCGCATCCTGCGGTGGTTGCGGCTGTGCAGGACCAGGTGTCGCGCGGCACGCACTATGGCGCCGCGCACCCGCTCGAGGTCGAGTGGGCGGAGCAGATCGTTTCGCTGGTCCCCTCCGCTGAGAAGGTTCGATTCACGGCATCCGGGACCGAGGCGGTGATGCTCGCGTTACGGGTTGCGAGGGCAGCGACGGGCCGGGATCGAATCCTCAAGCTCTCCGAGCACTTTCACGGCTGGTCGGACGCCGTGAGCCCGTACCTCGATGCCGAGGGCAACACCCGAACGCCGGTCGGCGTGCCCGACGTGCTCGGGCTTCTCACCACGGTTGTCCGCACCGACGATCCCGCCGGCCTCGAGGCGGAGCTTTCCCGTGGGGACGTGGCGGCCGTGATCATGGAGCCGTCCGGCGCGCACTACGGCCAGCTGCCGCTCGGCAGGTCATTCATCGCCGCGGCCCGGTCGGCGTGCACGGCGACCGGCACGGCGCTCGTCTTCGACGAGGTGGTCACCGGCTTCCGCATCTCCCCCGGCGGCATGCAGGCGGTGCTGGAGATAACCCCGGACATCAGCGTCCTCGGCAAGGTCATGGCCGGGGGGCTGCCATCGGGCGCGGTCGCCGGGCGGTCCGACCTCCTCGAACTGCTCGCGACGACGATTGCCCACCCGGGAACGTTCAACGCCAACCCGCTCAGTGCGGCCGCGGGAATCGCGACTCTGCGCCTGATCGCCGACGGCAGCCCTCAGCGAACCGCAGAGGCGTACGCCATGAGCCTTGCCGGCGAATGGACCGCCGCGCTGGCGTCGGCCGGCATCCCGGGAACCATCCGGCGCCTGTCGAGCATCCTCCACATCTTCCTGGGCGACCCCAGGGCGCAGACGCGGATCGCGAACGCGATGCGCGCCGAGGGAGTCGACATCCTTAATACCAGCGCGTTCTGCTCGTCGGTGCATACGATCGCAGATCTCGAACAGTCGGTCGCGGCCTTCGCTCGAGCGATTGTCGCGGCGTCGACCCCGGAGTAGCTCAGAGCAGGCCGGCGCGCTGAGCCGGCTTAGATGATCCCGTGGCGCTGCGCCCAGAGCGCGGCCTGGACACGGTCCTCGACGCCGAGCCGATCGAAGACCGACCCCAGGTGCGCCTTGACCGTTTTCTCGCTGATCCCAAGCCGCCAGGCGATCTGCTTGTTGCTCATGCCGCGCCCGACCAGGGTGAGCACGTCAAGTTCGCGCTGGGTCAGGTCGTCGAGCGGGCGACGCTTGATCCGATCGCGGAGCAACTCCTTGGCGGCCTTGGGCGACAGCGGCGTGTCTCCCTTCGCGGCGGAGCGGATGCCGTTGAGCAGCTCCTGCGGCTCGGTGTCCTTGAGCAGGAAACCCACGGCTCCGTTGTCGATCGCCTCGACGACCATGTCGTGCTCGGAGTACGAGGTGAGCATCACGACCTTGGTCCCGGCCACGGCTTTGAGCATCCTGCGGAGCGCCTCGAAACCATTCATGCCGGGCATCGAGATGTCCATGAGGACGATGTCCGGGTGTTCCTCGACGGCGTAAGCGACTGCTTCCTCGCCGTCCGACGCAGCGCCGACGACCTTGATGTCGGTGGTCCCGTTGAGGAGGGATGTCAGCCCTCGCCTCACCAACGGGTGGTCATCGACAATGAGCACTCGAATGGGAGTGGGGTGCGTAACTTCCACGGTCGTAGCCCAGCCTAACCGATATTTCTTGCAGTGGAGAAAGAAGTCGGCGGTGGCACCGACCCAGCAGAACCGCGATACACCCGGTGCCGCGGGGAGGGGGAGCCCGCGAGGGTAAACCACTGAACTGGGTCGGCGCCCGCCCGCCTATCAGGGGGACTTGCGTTTCGAAAGAGTTGAATTCCCGTCGCGACGATAGTCAGCCCCAGGCCGTCCCGGCGCCGCTAGGTCGATCGTCTTAAGACCCGTCTCCTCGCCGCGCAATCGCTTCCCGATTGGATTCCAGCCGTTGGGCGACCTGTGCCTCGGCGCCGTGGGTCGAAGGGTCGTAGTACCGCTTCCCTGAGAGCGACTCCGGCAGGTGCTGCTGCTCCACCACTCCCCCCTCATGGTCGTGGGCGTACCGGTAGCCAGTGCCGTAGCCCATGGCGCGGCCGAGACCGGTCACGGCGTTGCGGAGGTGCAGCGGGACGGGCTGGTGAAGCGTCTCGGCGACGTCGGCCGATGCGCCGACGTAGGCGCGGAGGACGCTGTTGCTCTTTGGAGCCGCCGCCAGGTAGAGCGCTGCTTCGGTGAGCGGGAGGAAACCCTCGGGCATCCCGATGAAATGCGCTGCCTGCTGTGCCGCGACGGCAACGCTCAGTGCCTGCGGATCAGCGAGCCCGATGTCCTCGGCGGCAAGGATCACCATCCGCCGCGCCACGAAGAGCGGATCCTCGCCGGCCTCGAGCATCCGGGCGAGCCAGTACACCGCGGCGTCGGGGTCGCTCCCGCGGACCGACTTGATGAAGGCGGAGATCAGCCAGTAGTGCTGATCGCCGGCGCGGTCGTACAGGAGCGCCGGGTTCTGCAGCGCGCCCTCGATATCGGCGGCAGTCACTCGCACCACCCCCGAGCCGTCCGCAACCGCCGCCTGCACCGCCAGCTCGAGCGAGTTGAGCGCGATGCGCGCGTCGCCGCCGCAGAGCGTCACGAGCCGGTCGATGGCGTCGGGATCGACAGCCACCTGCTGACTCCCCAGCCCACGCTCGGCGTCCGTCAGCGCACGGTTGATGAGGCTGCGCAGGTCCTCGGCTTCGAGCGCCTCGAGACGGATGACCCGGCTTCTCGAGAGCAGCGCGGCGTTGACCTCAAACGACGGGTTCTCGGTGGTCGCGCCGAGGAGCGTCACCGTCGCGTTCTCCACATGCGGCAGCACGGCGTCCTGCTGGCTCTTGTTGAAGCGGTGGATCTCGTCGATGAAGAGGACCGTGCGTCTCCCCGTTCGCAGACGCTCGCGCGCTCGCTCGACCACCTTGCGCAGGTCGGCGACGCCTGCGCTCGTCGCGCTCACCGCCTCGAAGGTTGCATTGCTCGTACCCGCGATGAGCGCTGCAAGGGTCGTCTTGCCGCTTCCGGGCGGCCCCCAGAGGATGAGCGACGGTACCTCCCCCGCGTCGACGGCTCTGCGGAGCACGGTTCCAGCACCGATGGCGCGATGCTGGCCGACGAACTCATCGAAGGTCCGTGGCCGCATCCGTGTTGCCAGCGGCGCGTGAGGCTGTGCACCGGACGCGTCCGCCGAGCTGACCGGGTCTGCGCCGAAGAGCGAACTCTGCCCGGCCAACGTTGAGGGTCCGCTCAGCTGCTGGATGGGGGAACAGTGACGACCGTCGGCGGCTCGAGCCCCGGCGCATCACCAAGGACGCTGCGCAGCACCTGTGCCGCACCGAGCAGCCCGGCCGTCTCCGCGGGTACGACCAGCTTGGCGTTGGGGCTCTCGGCGAACTTCGTCAGCGTGTCCAGCTGGAGAATCGCTACCAATGTGGGATCCGGCGCGGCCGCCTTGATGGATCCGTACACGGTCGAGATTGCCTGGGCGCGACCTTCTGCTTCGAGGATGGCAGCCTGCCGATTGCCTTCTGCGCGAAGGATCGCCGCCTGCCGCTCGCCCTCTGCCTGCTTGATCGCAGCCTGCCGGTTACCGTCGGCGATGTTGACAGCGGATTGCTGCTGACCTTCCGACTGGAGGATTCGCGCGCGCTTCTCCTGGTCGGCCTGCTTCTGCAGGGCCATCGCCTGGAGGATCTGCACCGGCGGCGAGATGTCAACGATCTCAATGCGGTTGATGCGGATACCCCATTTGTCGGTGACCTGCTCCATCTGCTGCTGCATCGCGGCATTGATCTGCTCGCGCGACGACAGGGCCTCGTCGAGGCTGACGTTGCCGAACGCGTTACGAAGCGTGGTTCGGGCCTGCTGATCGATGGCGACGAGGTAGTCCGACACGTTGAACAGCGCCGCCCTCGGCTCGATCACCTGGCTGAAGATCGTAGCGTTCACCGCGACCGCGACGTTGTCGCGCGTGATCACGTCCTGACGGTCACCGGTTCGCGGCGTCTCTCGCATGTCGACACGCAGCAGCTTGTCGATGAACGGCGTGATGATGGTCAGACCGGCCTGGGATTCCCGCCGAAACCGTCCAAAACGTGTGACCACACCGGCGAATCCCTGGGGCACGACGCGGACCGCGCCGCCGATGAGGATCGCCACGACGATGAGCAGGACGACGACGATGATCGCCGTGACCAGACCGCTGTTATCCACTGAGTCAGCCTCCCTTGGGCGGCGCGACCACGAGCGTGGTGCCGCGCACTTCGACGACGGTAACCTGCTGATGCGCAGGGACGCCGCCGGGATTGGTCGTGACCGCCAGCCACTTCTCGTTGAAGAGGCGGGCATGGCCGGGGTGGTTCTCGTCCCCCACCGGCTCGAGCGTCAGTGCTGCCTGACCGACCAGGTTGTCGGACGCACCGGGCATGGTCAGCTTGGGCCCGAGATGACGCGCCGAGAGACGCGCCAGAGTCGGTCGCACCGCCAGGGTGCCGACGATCGCAACCGCGGCAGCGACGACTGCCTGCAGCCACACTTCAGTTGGGAACAGCGCAACCACGGTCGCGGCGAACGCACCCAGCGCAAGGAAGAGGGCATAGAACGCCTGAGTGTGGACTTCCATGCCCACGAGGACCAGGCCGGCAAGCAACCAGACCACCCACATCCAGGAGACCATGGGGCGAGTGTACCCGCCTAATCAAAGGCCTACACAGGCGGTTCGCTGGACATCCTTCCGCCCGCCGCTCGGAGCAGCGCCAGAGCGACCAGGCCACCAAGCGTCGCCCAGGCGGTGAGGCTGATGGCCACCTGGCTGAAATCGGTTCCGGCCAGCTGTGCGTGGATGAGGAAGATCCCGAACATCGGATAGGTCAGTCGATGGATCCAGCGCCAGAGGGGCGGTCGCATGAGCCGCCGCAGCGCCGACGTCGCCGCGATCAACACGAGCAGGAGCAGGCCGACCGTTCCGAGTCCGATGGCGAGTTGCGACCCCGCACCTTCGTTCACGCGAAATGGGATCAGCAGATCGAGCGCGGTGATGCGCGACGTGACGTCGAGGACGAGCGCGCTCACGTGCACGCCCACGAGTGGCAGCCAGAACCATGTGAGGAACCCGTGCACCGCGACAACCGTGCGATTGCGCGCTACGGTCGCCAGGTACGCGGTCCTGATCGCCATGCCGGTGAGCAGCGATGCCGCGAGGACGAAGAACGCCGCCAGCGCGGCGGCACGAGCGGCATACCAGAGGATCAGGTCCGTGCTCACATCAGGCGGCGCGATCGGTGACTGGCGACACCACCGCGTGGCATGCGGCACCTCGTTGCTCGAGCCATGGGCGCGCCATGCCGTCGCCGATCAGGCACGCACCCTTGGCGAGAATCTCGGCATGCAGCGCGGTCTGCGCGACGACGGAGATGGCGGTGATGTCCGTACGCGCCGGCGCCGCCGTGCGCGGGTCGATGAGGTGGTGCCCACCGGGCCAGCGCCGCCCCGACGTGCCAGAGGTGGCGACGCCGGCATCGCCAACTGTCACAAAGCGGCCATCACAGAGCACGACTGCCCAGCCCGAGCGTCGCGGGCCGGGCCCTCGGGTGCGCACATCGCCACCGAGGTTGATCGCCGCGTTGTCGAAGCGCTCGCACAGGCAGTCTGCAAGCCATCCCTTGCCGACACCCCCGAGGTCGATCGCGCAGCCGGGCGCGACCCGTGCCCATCCCTCTCCAACCTCGAGCACAAGCGGCAGAGCAGGGAGGTCCTTGCGCGGTCGCCACTGGACGCGGGTGGAGGGACCGCGCCGGAGTTCGGTGATCGACCGGTCGTATCCCGCATCGACGAGTGCCGGCAGGCAGGCGGCGTTCACGAGGCCATCGCTGAGCGCATATGCGTCGAGGCCGACCGAGAGTAACTCGGCAAGCAGCGGCGACACCGAGACGCGGGTGCCGGCCGCCGCGTTGAAACGCGAAAGCTCACTCCGCTCGTCGAATCTCGTGAGCTGTCGCTCGAACGCATACGCGTCTGCCACCACAGCGGACACGTCGCCTTCGGTCGCGTCGCACGCGATGATCTCGCAGCGGGCGCCGCCGAACGCGGTGAAGACGTGATGGATGTCGGTTCCCGTGCTGCCGCTCATGAGACGTACGTGTTGATGAGTGGCTGTGTCGACGCAGGTGCCGCGACGACTGACGGAGCGATGGACTGACCCGTGGCGACGCCGCTTCCTGTACTGTCGCAGGTCGCATTGGTGCCGGTGGCAGACCGGCGCATCGAGCGCATGTAGGCTTCGACCTCGAGCCTCTGCGTCGCGCTCAGCGGGGCGAGAATGTTTCTGCGCGTGGATGCGGTGGTCGCCTGTTGGAGTTGCCGCGCCACCGGTCGCAATGACGGGTCGAGCGCCCCCGCGGCGCCGCCGCACGACGGTGGGATGGTCAGGGCCGCCGAGGCCGGCGAAGCGCCGTTCACCGGTGGCCGAAACGGTGCCGCGACGGGCTTCGGGTCGGTGGCAACCAGAAGACCGCTGACGCCGCAGACCACGACGGCGCCCACGCCGCTGAGCGCCTTCAGCACCCGAGTGCCGACGACCACGGTCACGCCGTCCGGATGATGGGAAGCTCGGGGAACGATGCGCCGAGCACGGATGTCGGGTCCGCCTGCAGCCAGTCGCGGATGAGCGCCTGGTAGACGCTGCGAAAGTCGACGTTGTACTGCAGATTTCCGGAGTCGACGGTGTTGGTGAGCGAGGGCTGCTCGCCGAAGACGCCGCCCTTGACCGGCTTCCCCACAACGAAAATCGGCGCGGCGGCTCCGTGGTCGGTGCCTTTGCCGCCGTTCTCGGCAACGCGCCGTCCGAACTCCGACCAGGTCATGAGCACGACTCTGTCCGCCATCCCGTGGTTGGCGATGTCCTGCATGAATGCGCTGACAGCGCTGTCGACGTAGGCGAGCAGCGCGTTCTGGCGCGTGTCCTCGTCCTGGTGGGTGTCGAACCCGCCGAGCACGACGTGACAGATCTTCACGCTCGGCTGGGTCACGATCATCTCCGCGGTCAGCTGCAGCGATGTGGCGAGGCTGTTCTTGCTGCCGTACACGGTGCTCTGCGGCGTGTAGTTCACCGAGGGTGTGTAGCGGCTCTGCGAGTCCGCGAGTGCGGCAATCCCATACTCAGCGGTGGCCAGCGCCTGGTCGTACAGCGCGCCGTAGATACCTGGCGTCCGCTTGTACAGAGCCGGCGCCGCCACCCGCCGGCCGGCGCCGCCCTGCACCTGGTAGGTGGGGATCGAATCGATGACGCTCACCGTCGCGTTCTCGGCGAGCAGCTCGGCCGGCGTGCTCGCCTGTCCCAGAGCACATCCGGTGAGCGGGTGTCCCTGAGCGTCGAGCTGGCCGGCGAGCAGCTTCCCGAGCCATCCCTCGTTCTGTTGCATCGTCGGGTCGGCGTGCTCCCAGATGTAGAGACCCTCGAAGTGGGAGTACACGGGATTGGGATAGCCGACGCCCTGCACCAGCGCCACCTCGCCCGCATCGAAGAGCTTCTTCACGCCCGGCATCACGGGGTTGAGGCCGATCTCCGCATTCAGAGGCAGGACCTTGGCGGCGGGGATGCCGATCGTTGGTCGCGCCTGAAGATAGGCCGGATCCGCGTAGGGAATGACGGTGTTGAGCCCATCGTTGCCACCACCGAGCTGGAGGATCACCAGCACGCGGTCGTTGTGAACGTCCTCCATGGTGGCGGCAAATACGGACTTGGCGAAGACCGGCGGCACGATGATGCCCACGCCGGTCGCGGTAATGCCGCTCACCATGAAGTCGCGCCGGCTGATCATGTTTGTCTGCCTCACTTGAGCTGAAATTCGGGACTGGCGAGCAGCGCATACCATCGGTCGCCGTCGCTCTGGCTCGCGTTGAAGACGGCCGCGGTGTCCGGTCCCACGACGCCGTCGAGTTGCACATGGATCGCATCCATCGGGTCGGGAAAACTTCCCTGAGTGGCGACGACTCCGTTCGCGAAGTCGAGACGCGCCAGCCAAGCTCCCGAGGAGACCCATCCCTGGTTGGACGGCCAGCCGGCCACGGTCGGCATGTCGTACAGGATCTGATCCATGCCTGCCCCCGACTGCACGCACGTGGCCGCAAGGTCCGGCCTGGTGAGCGCACGCATGGTCGCGAGCATGTACTCGGCAGGGCCGCGTACCAACGATCGATACGCGTCCGGCGACGTGAACGCCTCACTGGTGAAGATCGAGCGCATCAAGGTCTTGATGTCGAAGTTGCTGGTGCGGAACGTTGTCGCCATGGTGTTGATGAGTGACGTCGACGGATTCGGGGTGCAGAACTGCACCAGCGCGTTGCGCGCGATGTGAGGCGCGCACGACGGCTGCGACAGGATGATGTCGAGCGCCTGAGCGGGATCGAGGTTCCCGGTGTGTCCGAGAAACGTCTTGCTCCCGTTGTCGTGCTGGGTCCTCGCGAGCACCCCTTTGAAGGTCGCACCCTGGGCGAGGAGTTGCCCCACGGTCTGGGCGTACGCCGCCGGCGTCGAGCCTTTGAGCTTTGGTGGCTGCATGCGCCGGCCGGACGCGTCGACCAGGATGGTGCGTATCCCGGAGAAGGCCCGGGCCCCCTCGCGCACATCGGTCTCGGTGTAGTTGCCCACCCCGAGCGTGAACAGCTCCATCAACTCACGGCTGTAGTTCTCGTTGGGAGCGGCTGCGGTGCTCTCCTCGAGGTCGAGGTAGCGGATCATCAACGGGTCGTAGGTGACCGCCTTGATCAGCGTGCGCAAATCGCCCCGTCCGGTGGACCGGTACAACTCGTTCTGCTGAAGCACGAAGGGCAGGCGTGCGGCCTTCCGATAGTCGCTGGTGAGCAGACCGTGCCAGAACAGCGTCATCCGCTCCGGGAATTGCGCCGGCGTCGTCGCCATGTGCGCGTACCAGGCGCGAACGACCGCCTGGTAATTGGTCGGATCCGTCACCGGTGGCAACGGCTGGGCAGCCTGGTTGACGACCATGTCGACCAGATCGCGGTAGGACATCGCCGCCGCGGCGTCAAGCTCTGCTGGCGTGTAGCCGAAGGTGGCCCTGCGCAGAAGGTGGGCGGCAAGGCCGCCGGCGCTCGAAAGCGGACTCGCCCACGCCCCGGCAGGCCCCGCTGCCGATGCGACCGGCTGCGAC
>CABEDX010000137.1_pt1 | contig 25045 bp, 24 predicted proteins | sample 3132991 | NCBI WGS metagenome assembly CABEDX01 (sample SAMEA5534332, study PRJEB31848) | metagenome | biome: tundra; feature: field; material: soil | place: USA | collected 2013-05 | depth 0.15 m
CCGGTATGCCGGGGTTTCGGGCGCGGGGGGGTCGAGGGCGCTGGTCTCGGCGGTGCCGGGTGGCGCCGCGACCAGCTCGGCCAGCGAGGTGAGCCGGCGCGAAAGCTCAGCGCGCGGCTGCGCCAGGACGATGGGCGTCCCGGAATCGAGCGAGGGGTCAACCCTCGGGTCGTAGGGGAGATCGACCAGGATGCGCCTGCCGAGGATCTCCTCGATGTCCTCGCGGCGGTAATTGGTGCGCGGACGCGTGTGGTTCAGGACGAGGTCGACACGATCGAGATCGACACCGAGTGCCTCGAGCATCAAGAGGGTTGCCTTGGTTCCGCGCACGGCGCTGAGGTTGTAGCTGGTCACGAGTAACAAGCGGTCGGCGAGCTCGAATGCCTCCAGCACGCGCTCATCGAGGTGGGACGGGGTATCGACGACCACGAAGTCGTGCGCGCGGGCGGTGGCCCTGATGATCGCGCGCAGATGGGCGGCGCTGATCGCCTCAGCCAGCTCCGGGCTCGAGGGAGCTCGCAGCACCCGCACGTCCGCCGGCCCGGTGGCGAGCACGTCGTCGAGGAGCGTGGGGTCGATGTCCTCTCCCTGCGCCGTGAGGTCGGCAACGGTCAGGGGGTGATGCTCGACATGGAGCATCCCCGCGGCATCGCCGAACTGGAGATCGATATCCACCAGTGCCGAGCGTGCGCCGGCCCCGTGCGCGAGGATGACGGCGAGGTTGGTGGCCACCATCGACGTCCCGGTGCCTCCCTTGCCGGAGAAGGCGACGATCACGGTGGCTCTGCCCACCGGAGCCCGGACCTCGCGTCGTGCCTGGCCGGCGGCTGCACCGCCTTCGCCCGGCACCGGCGTATCGACGACGCCGGCGACTCCGGGAGGGAAGGCCCCGGCGGCGCCGCGAATGGCCTCGAGGAGGTCGGCGCCCGCCGCCGATTCGCTGATCGTGCCTGCCGCCCAGGTGTCCGCCACCTCGGTGGTCGCGCTCACCGTCATGAGAAGGACGCGGGTCGCCGGCGACACCGACGCGAGGTGCGCGGCAAAGTCCGACGGCGGCAGGTCGGCGAAACGCTCGTGCAGCAGGAGGACATCAGGCTGACGCAGCCACGCTTCCTCGATGACCGCCGATGCCTGGTGCGCGACGCCGCACACGTCGACGTCGTCGCGGTAGGGCTCGAGCTTCTCCAGGTCGCCGAGGATCCGAGCGATCTCGTCCGCGATGAGTACGCGGATCACATCCGCCCCCCGCACGCCAAGTGCATCGAGCGCATGGTACGGCGAATCGCGTGCAGGTGGATGGCGGGTACCACCATGCGACACAGCGTTCACATGCAATAAAAAGAGGAGCCGGGCCCGATGGCCGGCTCCTCTTGACTGTCCTGGTTGCTTGTAAAAGTTACGAGCTCAGGCCGTTGCTGATGTTCGAGAACACGTTGTTGACCTGCTTGCCGACGACTTGCAGGATAACGATAACGACGATGGCGATAAGGACGAGGATGAGCGCATACTCAACCATGCCCTGGCCTTCCTCAGCCTCCTCACGCTTGCGAGCGATGAACTCTGTTGCGCGAAGGTACAGGGTGCTCAGCATATCCATTCTGTGTTTCACCTCCTTTCGGGTTGAATTGTCGAGCCGAGATGTTTGCTCGGACCCGACTGATGCGAGTGTGGGGCCCTGCTGCTGCAACGGAATGGCCTGCGTGCTAAATATTGGTAACGAAGGATCGGACACGGCCCGGACAGTGATCCCGCGACGAGAAACCGTGGTGATTTGATGACAACCGGGCTACGAGAGCGTCGCTCCGAATTGGGCTGACCTAGACTCCGGCCATGGCCGAGGCGGTCGCGATTCCAGCACGCCGTGGCGACCTGGAACGTCGCGTCGAAGAAATCCGATTCCTGGTCTTCGGACGCTCTCTTCCGGCGGTGCTGTTCGCGTTGCTCGGGTGGCGCGTGTGGTCGAATCTGTTGTCGCAGGTGCGCGCGCTGCCCGTGCACCCGGGATTCGGAGATTTCCTGGCCGGACCGCTCACCACAGGTGTGTACCTGCTCTTCTGCGTCATCCCGGTGGGGATCTACCTGACCCGGCCGCGGCCACGCGCTCGCGACGGCCGGGTGATCGCGCGGACCGCCGGCCTGGTGGGGACCACCATGCTCCTGGTGGTCGGAGCGTTCCCGAATCCCGTGCTCTTCACCCCGTGGGCCGTGATTCGCGACATCTCCGCTCCACTGGCGCTCGGCGCCTTCGTCCTTGCGGTGTACGGCCTCCTCTACCTGCGCCGGAACCTGAGCATCATGCCGGAGGCACGCCGCCTGGTCACCGCCGGCCCGTATCGCTTCATCCGTCACCCGCTCTACGCCGGTGAGATGCTCGCGGCGTTCGCACTCGTGCTTGCTCGGCCGGCTCTCTGGGCCACGCTGACCCTGGTGCCGTTCATCGCGGTGCAGATGCTCAGAGCTCGCTTCGAGGAGGGCTTGCTTGCCCGAACCTTTCCCGAGTACCGGCTGTACGCCGCGCGGACGCCGCGGCTCATTCCTTTGGTGTGGTAGGTGAGCAGGGTTCGCGCTGAGCCGACCGATGCTAATGTGGATCAGGTGACATCCGCCGAGCCCACGCCCACGCCCACGTCCACGCATCCGTGCACGCAGGGCGGATGCACATCCCCAGACGGGGTGGCGTGCGCATACGTCGACCGCCGTGGCCGCGAGTGCCGCACCGCCTGGTGCATCGAGCACCGGGTCACCATCGAGGGCCGGGTGTACTGCCGCCGCCATGCCGGGGTTGTCAGTGCGCTGCCGAGCCTCGACAGCTCGCTCGCCGTGTCCCTACCGGACCTCGACAACCGCGCGCCCTCGCTGGTCGGCTGGGTGTCACGGCAGATCGACGGCGACATCTGGCGCCTCCTGCTCAAGGAGCTCACCTCGGGGAGCGGCGGGCAGCTCGTGGCCGACCCGGTGACCCTGATCTTCGTCGGCATCGGCCGGCAGCGCGCCTGGGAGCGGGCCTGGCGTCTCGACAGCCACGTGGGCATCGCTCATCGGGTGAGCATCCTGGTCGAGGAGCTCGACGACACCATGATTACCGTCAAGGTCGGCCAGAACACGGTGGAGCAGCTGGTCCCACCCTGGATCCAGCATCGGGTGCGCGGCGAGACGGTCGCGCCGGATGAGGACCGCAAGGAACGCGAGGAGTTCTACCAGCGCGTGCTCGACTCCATCGAGCGCGGCCTCGGGCACGAGCGTGACGTCTCGAACTACATGGCAGAGGGTCGCCTGAGCGCGCCCCAGGGTGGAGCGGGGGCGTAGGCATGACGCGCGGCAGCATCCTCATCGTCGACGACGATCCCAGGCTCCTGCACATCGTCGCGATGTATCTCGGCATCGAGGGGTACGACGTGACCACCGCCGAGAACGGCGAGGACGGCCTTGCGCAGGTGGAGGCGCGCGCGCCAGACCTCGTGATCCTGGACATCATGATGCCCGGCATGGACGGCATCGAGACCTGCAAGCGCATTCGCAGCAACACGCCGACCGCCGACATCCCGATCGTGATGTTCAGCGCGCTCTCGAGCGATGACGACATCGAGCGTGCCCGCGTGGCGGGCGCGAATCACCTGATCACCAAGCCGTTCAACCTTGTCGGCCTCGGCTCCGTGGTCAAGACCTTCTTCCCAGCGGACGTCGGCTCGGCTCGTTGAGCTCCCGCCGGTCAGACCGGCGGGGTGATCACCACGGCGTTCTGAGCGAAGTGGTCGCTCAGGTTCGATGGCAGGGCCGGCGAGAACAGCGTCTTCACCTGCGGCTCGAGCCGGATCGCCGCGCCGCTCAGCGTCGCCGCGTGAATGTCCTGCGACATGGACGAATGCGTGGTTGAGCTCGGTCCGCTCACGGAGATGGCAACGAGGAAGAGGATGAGCACCTCAGCGACCCCGACGAGCGCGCCCACCAGCACACCGCCGATCCGGTCGAACGCGGCGACCACGATCTTCTCGAGACGCTCGTTCAGGAGCGCGCCCAGGACCTCGAAGACGACGATCACAAACAGGAACACCGCCACGAAGGCCCAGGCATTTGCCTGGACGTTGTGCGAATGGATCAACGCGGCGATCGCGTTGCCCAGGTTGGAGGCGGCGAAGCACGCAAGGAAGACGCCCACCGCGCTGAAGACGCGCCGGATGAGTCCGTGACTCCAACCCAGGTATGCGTTGATCGCCACGGCGATGACGAGCAGCGCGTCTGCGAATACCTGGCCGGGAGTACTGTCAATAGATGTGGCTATCGCGCCCACAAAGTGACCGTAACACGCGTTTGCCACACTGGAACCGGAGATTTCGTTACAGAATTGCTCTGTGCAACCCCTCCTGCGTACGTCCCGGAGCGACGTCTCGGCGCGCAAGACCTATGATCTCCTCGACGAGCCGACCGGGCCCGACTATGCCGGGCTGCTCGAGTGTGCCCTGGTCCAGTGCACGACCGCCGTGCTCACCGTGCCGACCAGCGAGATGGACCCGGAGGGGCAGGCCACGGTCGAGAGCCTGGCGCGATTCCAGCAGGCGAAGAGCATCACCGCGGCCGGAAGCCTGGTTCGCTATGCCCTGAGCCGGGAGAGCGTCACGGTGCTCCAGGAGGCGACCGGCGGCCTGTACGGGTGGCAGCATCCCGGGCTGCCGGACAACCTCTGCCTCTATCGCGGTGACGGCAGCCCATGGCTGGTGTCGAGCGCCGGCGCCCACATCGGGTATCTCGAGGTCTCGCCCTTCGAGAAGCTGCTGATCGGGCGTACCGCCCCCGGGCTCATCGCGGTGCTCGCGCACCAGAGCGCGCGTGACGCGATCCTCGCCTACATGGAACGGCGCTTCGAATCCAACGTGACATCACTGACCGAACAGCTCTCCGACTACGCACGCATCGTCATCGGCGACGGCCGGGAGGGCCTCGTGGACGCGCTCGAGGACTGGATGCGCTCCGGTGAGGAGGCGCGAATCTCGGCATCCCTCGAGGTTGCGCGCGATCTGCGGCTCGTGGAGTTGCGCGAGACCGTGGCGTCGTTGCTGCGCGCGTCGATGCGCGAGGATGCCGCCGTTCCCGAGGTGTACCGCTCCGTCCCGGCGCTCCGCGCGCGATGGCGGATCGCCAGGCGGCGTCAGCTCGAGCGGGTCCTCCGCCAGCTGTCCTGAGCGCCCGGCGGCGGACGGACGAGACCCCGGCTCCGGCTTCAAACCGGACTATTCAGCCTCCGAGGGGTCTCCTCCGTCCTCAATCTGTTCCCGGCTCAGCCGCCGGAGCCGAACTGGTGGGCGACCTCGATGACCGCAGGTCCGAGGAGGACGATGAAGAGCGTCGGGAAGATGCATCCGACCATGGGGAAGAGCATCTTCAGTGGCGCCTTCTGGCCCTGTTCCTCGGCGCGCTGACGGCGCCTGCGCCGGATCTCCTCGGACTGGATGCGGAGAACGTTGGCGACGCCGACACCGAGCTGTTCCGACTGGATGATCGCCTGGATGAAATTGCTCAGCTCCTCGACCTTGCAGCGCCGGCCGACATCGTCCAGCGCCTCGAGACGCGGGCGGCCGAGGCGAACCTCGTTGAGCATGATCGTGAGCTCACGCGAGAACTCGTTGTTGTACTTGTCGACGACCCGAATGAGGGCCGCGTCGAAGCTGAGCCCGGCCTCCACGGAGATGGTGAGCAGGTCGAGTGCGCTCGGAAGCGCAAGGAGAATCTCCTTCTGCCGCTTCTTGATCCGGCGCGCAACCACCATCTGGGGTGCGAGGTAGCCGAGGATCAGACCGCCGAGGGGGACGACCGCGAACAGCGGCATCGCCAGCGCGCCGAAGAGCGCGAGCGCGAGACCGATCGCGGTGAAGAGCAGCATGGAGAGGAATCGCAGCGCGAGGAATCCCGACGCGTTGAGACCCATCGGGCGCCCCGCGAGGTTCAGCTTCTCCTGGAGTGCGTCGGTGCTGCCCTGTCCCGCGTTCTTGTTGAGTCGATTGCCGATCTTGTCGAGGAAGGGGCGGACCACGCGGTCGAAGAGCGGCAGCGACATCTCGACCTCGGCGAGCGTCGCGGGCGCATGGCCCGCCTCAGCGAACTGCGCGAGACGTGCCTCGAGCAGGTCGCCCTGACGCGGTGAGACCGACATGGCAAGACCGAATGCGATGAGCAGGATGCCGCCGCCGAGAGCGGCGGCGAGCGCGATGGCGAGAATGCTCACGTCAGACCTCGATCTTCACGATCTTCTGGATCGAAACCGCGCCGATTGCGATCGAGAAGATCGCTATACCGAGCATGATGTGTCCGAGCGGGTCGGTGATCATCGGATCGAAATAGGTGGGAGAGATCAGGGCAAGGAAGCCGCAAAGGGCGATCGGCAGGATCGTGATGATCCAGCCTGACGCGCGAGCCTGAGCGGTCAGGGTCCGGATCTCGCCCTGGATGCGTACCCGTTCACGGATGGTGAACGCGATGGTGTCGAGGATTTCCGCAAGGTTGCCGCCGACCACGCGCTGGATCTGCACCGCGGTGACCATGAGGTCGAAGTCCTCGGACTTGTTGCGCACCACCATGTGGTTGAGGGCCTCGTCGACGTTGATGCCGAGCGCGATCTCACGGGTGGCGCGCGCGAACTCCTCCGAGATGGGCGGGTTGGCATTCTTCGCGACTGACGCAAGTGCCTGTGCGAAGGAGTGGCCGGCTTTGAGCGCGTTGCTCAACAGCATCAGCGTGTCGCCGAGCTGATTGTTGAACGCACGGGTGCGACGCTTCTGGCGGAACTTCAGGAAGAAGCCACTCAGGAAGTAGACGACGATCGGGCAGGGGAGGAACGCGATGGGCGATCCATAGCGGAACGCGACCAGCAGGCCGATGAGGATGCCCAGGCCGACCACGGCGAGGAGCCATTCCGAGGACTTGAGCTTGAGGTCGGCCTTCTGAAGATCGTCGGCAAGCTTGCCCGTGTGCGATGTGCGCGACAGCAGCGGGTTGAGGCCACTGGTGAGCCCGTCGAGCAGATCCCGTATCGCGTTGCCCGTCTTGACACGGGGCGGCGCGGTGGCCACCGTGTCGCCGCCGTACTGGTTGAGGCGACGTGCCATCTCCCCAGCCTGGCTTTGCCCACGGCTGAGGAGGAAGGCGAAGATCGAGAGGACTGCAGACGCGGCCAGGGCCGCTGCGACAACTGCGGCTGGCGTCATTACCGTCAGCCGCCGAAGAGACTGTCCAGCGTGCTTGGCGTCACGATGGTCTGCTTCACCGCTGGGACGTTGGGGGCGGTCGTCGACTCGTAGTTCGGGGTGTAGCCGGTCGCGGTGAGCTTGCCCCATTCGGACTCGGGCCGCAGGACATACTTGACCACGAACTCTTTCCCATCACCGATGATCAAACCGGAGAGCAGTGGCGCCTCTGCGCGCGGCACCTCCACGAGCAGCACGTCCGGGGTGGACGTCGCCGCGCTGCCCGACGAACCGGCGCGAAGTACGATGACGTCCTGGAAGGTGTAGCGAATCCCCAGGGAGCCGTTGAGCGATTGCACGAGCATGTCGATGTGATCACCCGGCAGGATGTAGCCGGCATCGGAGACGAGTGGAGCGGTGAAGTTGTTCTGCACCAGACTCGGCACGTTCGGCGGGAGTGACGTGTTCGTCGGTATGGCAATCGCGACGTAGCCCTTGGTGATCTGCGTCTCCACGTCGGTCACGGCACTTCCGGTACCGCTCGACGTGATCGACAACGCCGGCGTGCTGAAGAATCCAGGAACCAGCGGCGTGTTGTTGGCAAGGGCAACCTGTGTCACCTTGCCGACCACGGCCACCGGGTCGGTGTACGCGTCACCAGGCTTCGCCGTCAGCGGGACCTGGGCGACGACAACCATTGCAGGTGTCAGCGTGGTACCGGCGGGAATGGACGTGTCGGACACGACAACGCTGACTTCATTTGCTGGTGCATTGGAGCGCACCAGGAGCAGCACGGCTACCGCCGCCGCCGCAGCCAGCACGACTCCAAGAAGCAAGAAGATCCGGCTGTTCGGTTTGTTCGCCTGGATGGCCACCTGTTCTCCTCGGTTGTCTTAGTTGGTGTCGGTCACGCGGTTGCGGCGACGCTGCATCCAGCACAGCCGCTTGCTGGCTTGGATGACGGCCGCACCCGAGTGTGGATCGAATCCACCCTGCCGTTCATCGCCTTTCGGTAACAAACGCATCGCACAGCGGACGAGCTAGGCCACGCGACGCGTGACCGGACGTTGTTCATGAACGCGATTATTCGTCGAAGCGGCCGTTGGCCTGGGCACGCATCAGCATCGCGAGAATGTCATCACGATACGGCGCGATGGTCACGATCTTGCGGTACAGCTTCAATGCGCCCTTGTCGTCATTGCGCAATCTGCGAAGCCTGGTCACGCGTTCCAGGTAGGAGACGGCAAGGTCGATATCGTGGTCGTCGATGCAGATGTCGGCGAGTCGCAGCAGCGGCGTCTCGTGCACCGGGTCCGCGCGTGACGCGGCGAGATAGCAGCTGAGCGCCGCGTTTCCCTTGCCGAGCGCGCGGCATCGATCGCCCGCGTCGAGGGCCAGCTCCGCGAGCGCCCGGCCACCGACGTCGTTTGCGAGTCGCTGCAGCAACGCCGCCGCCTCATCGCAGCGCCGGCGGCGGAGGCGGTCGTTGATCTCGAGCCTGGCTTCGACGACCTCGGGGTCGGTCTGGAATCGATTGTCGTCGGAGTCGGTCTCCGAGGTCAGGTCGTGCGCCTGGTCCGCATCGTCGTCGCGGAGGCGCCAGCCTCTCGCCGCGGCGCCGCTCGCAGCCTCTAGTGCCGGTTGCGCCGGGATGACCTCCGCCTCGGGTTCGGACTCGGTGAATTCCTGAACCGGCTCAGGTTGGGCGGTCTCGAAGGTGTCGACCGCAGCTGCAGGCTCGGCGGCCGCGTGATCGTCCGTCGCTTCGGTCCCTGCCGATCGCTGGACCACGGCGAAATCCGCGAGGTCGGAGAGGTGGAAGCCACTCTTGGGTTTGACGAACGCCTCGGCATCCTCGCCCGCCGCCTCGGGGTGCGCGGCGCCGTTGGCTGCCGCCGGCTCGGCGTCGACCGCCTCGGTGTCGGGTGACGCCGAAGCTGCTTTGCCCGCCTTGGATGCGGACGAACCGGTCCGCCGGAAGAGCGTGAATGCCGGCCGGGTCGCGGGATCGGGCGCGGCCGCCGTTCCGGGCTCGTCAAGGGCGGCATCGACCTCCGACTCGCCGGCTGTCTCGGACGCGAGATCAGAAGGCTCGTCCGGCGAAAGCTGGGCGTCGAGTTCGGCGAGACCGGCCTCGACGCGATCGGCTGCCGCCGCGGCCGCCGACGGGTCGAGCTGTGCCTGGGCAACCGCCTCGGGCTCCGGCTCGGGTTCGGGCTCCTGTACGGGTGCCGCCTTGCTGACGTGCGGCTCTGCGACGGTCTTGACATGGCCGTTACGACCGAGCGCGGCGACCTCCTCGGCTCCGATGAGCGTCGTGTCGGCGGTTGCATGACCGTTGGAGCCGTCGCGACGGGGCGGAGGTTCAGGCAGGGCGTCGAGCGAGAGCAGATACTCGTAGACGGCTCGCTGCAGGCGCCGTGTCAGGAAGTAGAGCTCCTCGGCGGGCAGCGAATCCGCCGCGGCGGAAGTCACCTCGGTGACCACGCGCAGCAGCGACTGCTCGTCCAGGCGTTCGTCGATCACGGCAGCTTCGAGGCCGTGCTCGAGGAATTCAGGCAGTGTGTCGAGGCCCGGGGCCAGAGCGGAGGCAGCGTCGAGCCAGCCCTGGCGCAGGATCTCCACGTTGGTTGTAGTCATGGTCATGCGCTGCGGCCAATTGTGGTCGGCGCCGACCCTGGTCTCTGGCACCATGGCGCAACGACTCTGTGACCGCTCGTCATACAGGGGAGACACTTTCGGTGACAGCCATCGTCGTCGACGGTTTGCGCAAGTCCTACGGCGCCGTCGAAGCGGTCCGCGGAGTGAGTTTCCATGTGGAAGAGGGCGAGGTCTTCGGACTGCTCGGTCCCAACGGCGCCGGCAAGACGACAATCATCGAGATCCTCGAGGGCTATCGAACGCGCGATGCCGGCGAAGTGACCGTGCTCGGGGTCGACCCGCATGCCGGCGGCCGGAAGCTGCGCGAACGGGTGGGCCTCGTCCTCCAGGAGGCTGCGGTCCCGCCGATGCTCTCCGTAACCGAGCTGGTGGAGCTCTACCGCGGCTACTACCCCTCGCCACGGCCGGCCGCCGAGATCATCGAGCTGGTTGGATTGACCGATAAGGCCGGCGAGCGAGTTCGCAAGCTGTCAGGAGGGCAGCAGCGGCGTCTCGATGTCGCGCTCGGCCTGGTGGGGGACCCCGAGCTGATCTTCCTCGACGAGCCGACCACGGGCTTCGATCCCTCGGCGCGGCGAGCCGCCTGGGAGGTGGTTCGCAACATGCGCACCCTCGGCAAGACCATCGTCCTCACGACCCATTACATGGACGAGGCTCAGTACCTCGCCGACCGTATCTGCGTGATCGCCGCGGGTCAGGTCGTCGCCCAGGGCACCCCGGAGACGCTTCGGGCCGGAACCGATCAGGTGACGCACATCCGCTTCGAGCTGCGGGACGGCGTTGCTGTCGCCACCCTGCCGCTCAAGGCGAGGATCGACGGCGGGGTCGCGATCATCGAGACCGCGACGCCGACGCGGACTCTCAACGAGCTGACCACCTGGGCGCTGGCGCAGGGGCTCGAGCTTCCCAATCTCGAGGTCGCACGTCCATCACTGGAAGATGTCTACCTGGAGCTGACCAAGAATGAGTAGCACCGGCATCGCGCTGCGCCAGGTCTCTTTCGAGCAGAGGTCGTTCTGGCGCAATCCCGCAAGCGCGTTCTTCGCGTTCCTCTTCCCGATCATCTTCCTGGTGGTGTTCGCCACGCTGTTCAAGGGCCAGAAGGTGCAGATCGGTTCGGTGCAGACCAGCTACGACGATTACTACATCCCAGCGCTGGTCGCGTTCGGCGTCATGGGCGCCTGCTTCACCAACATCGCCATCACGCTCTCGCTGCGCCGGGACAACGGCATCCTCAAGCGGCTGCGCGGAACCCCACTCCCGCCGTGGGCGTTCATAGCCGGCGTGGTCGGCTCGTCGATCATCGTGAGCATCGTTCTCGCCTTGCTCACCACCGTTTTCGGCATCCTGGTCTACGGCGTCCATGTGCCCCAGCACATCGATGCTGCGGCCGCGACCATCGGTGTCGGTGCCCTGGCATTCTGCGCGCTGGGCATGGCGATGACCATCGTGATCCCCAATGCGGAGGCCGCGCCGGCGATCGTCAACGGCGTGTTCCTGCCGATCGTGTTCATCTCCGGGACGTTCTTCCCGGTGGCGTCGACGTCGATCCTCGCGCAGATCGCCGAATGGTTTCCGGTCAGACATTTCATCAACGCGATGTTCACGGCGTTCGATCCCGCACACCAGTCCAGCAGCGGCTTCAACGGAACCGACCTGCTGATCATGGCCGCGTGGGGTGCGGGCGCCGTGGTGCTCTCGGTGCTCCGCTTCCGCTGGGAACCGCGCAAGAGCTGACGAGACCGGCCGCTACCCCGGCGATGAGCCGGAGTCGTTCTGAGTCTGCAGACCGGCCAGGACCAGCGCATCGTTGAGCCGCGTCCCGCCGTACCGCCCGCGCGCAACGATGACATTGACAAGGTTTCCGGTGCGCCACACCACGGTGATCTCGACCGCCGGAATGCCTGCCTGCGTGGATCGAACAACGCTGATCGCGTGCGCCTGGTCTCCGAGCGGACCGGTCGACGTCGGCACCGCACCCTGCATTGCGTCGAGGTGCGTCACGGTTGCGGCATAGCCGCGCGAGGCTCCCGCGATACCGCCGAAACGCTCGACTGTGGCCACAACGTCTATCGGGCCGTTGCTCGTGCCGAAGTCGACACCGCGTTGATACTCGACGCTCGCCGCGGACTGCAGGCCGTCCGACATGAGCGCCCGCGCGAGCGTCGGGTCGCCACCGGCAAGCGTTGTGGCACCGACGTGCGCGGCCGCAACGGAGACGGTGAAGTCGGGCGCGACGAGCTGATCGATGGTGAGCAGGGAGCGCAGAGGATCGGCCGTTGACAGGGAGGGCGAATCGCTCGCACATGCGGCGACGGCGATCATCGGCATCAGCGCGGCCAGAACGCGAACGCTCCACCCGCCGATGGGGCGCACCGCGTCGCTACTCGTGCCGCAGCGCGCTGAGCACTGAGGTTCGCACCGCTCTGCGAGCTGGACCGATGGTGGCAACGATTGCGGCCAGAACGACGACCAGCAAGAGCACGATCACCGTCTCGAAGGGAAACACGAACCCCGGCGCGAAAGTCGGCGTGCTGCTCGCCTGGAGCATCGGTACCGCGATCAGACAGCCTGCCGCCACTCCGATCAGCGATGCGGCGCCCGCGAGGAGGCCCGCCTCGGTGAGCACGCGGCGCATCGCCTGCCGGCTGCCGAGCCCGACGGCACGCAACAGCGCCAGCTCCCGAGTTCCCTGGCGCACGTTGACCAGAATGGTGTTGACGACCGCAAGCATGGCGATGATCACCGAGATGATCGCCACCGCGAGCAGGAGGCCGATCGAATGCTGCAGCGCGTCCCGGGCGTCGCCCTCGATGACGCTGACCGGGACGGCGCGCATGCCATACGTCGCCGCGGTGGCATCGATGGCCGCCTCTCCGCCACGAGTCACGACCACGAGGTCATCGAACCCATCTGCTGTCGCACCGAAGTACGTCCGCGCCAGGTCGTCAGCCATGACGAGGCTCTCGCCGCCGTTACCGGCCGGGAACGAGTGGCTGATCACGCCCGCGATCGTGAAATACACGACGCCTTTCTGAGTCGCCACGGGGAGTTGGGAGCCGACCGTCCATCTCGTGGCCGTCGCGAGCCCGGCTGGGACGAGAAAGCTCGGTCCGTCTTCGAGGGCATTGAGCGTGGCTCCGCGGTCACCGGAGAGGACATCGAAGCCGCCGAGCGCCGCATAGGCGGCGGGATCGATCGCGGTGACGCCGAGTGCGGTGCCCCAGACTGTCTCGGACAGGAAGCGAAGCGGCGTCACGCGAGCGACGCCCGTGCTGCCCGCGACGGCCGCCTCGACCTGGTCGTTCTGCGTGACCGGGCTGGTGACGAGTACGTCACCTGCGAAGAGATGGGAGACCCAGCTGTCGCTCGCGGTCAGCGCCCCGGCGCTGAGTGCGCTCACGCCCACCGCGGTCGCGACCGCGATGGACAGTCCGGCGACTGTCATCGCAGTTCGGTTGCGGGCTCGGATCAGGTGAGCGGCGCCGGGTTGCGCGCCGCTCACGAGGGGGGAGATGGCCGTGGCGATGAGCCGGATGACCAGCGGAGCGATCAGCGGCAGCGCGACCACGAGTCCAAGGAGCAGCGCGATCACACCGAGTGCCACAACGCCGCTGGCGTTGCTCAGGAAACAGATGGCGGCGATGACCAGGAGCGCCGGGCTGGCGGTCCGGAGGAGGACGCTGGGGCGCTGATGCTCGCCGATGGGGTGGGGACGCAGAGCGTCGAGGATCGGGAGGCGGGCGGCGGCGAAGAGCGGCAGCAGTCCTCCGACCAGCGCGGCACCGAGGCCTGCGGCGATCGCTGCCACGACCTGGCCGGCCTGCGGCATCAGGGACGGAGCCGCCAGGTCGGCGGGTGAGAGGCCGCTATTGAAGATCGCGCCCAGCACCAGTCCGGCGACGATGCCGAGGGGGACGCCTGCGAGCGCAACGGTCGCGACCTCCGCAGCGAACAGACGGAACACCTGCCTCGACGAGGCGCCTGCTGCGCGCAGCAGACCGATCTCCCGCCGGCGCTCATAGGCCGCGAGGGCGGCGCTGTTGGCGGTGACACCGGCACCGACGATCAGGCTGAGCACCGTTGCGAGCACCAGGAGCGGTTGCAGATCCTCCAGCGGCGATGCGGCGCCCGCGCGCGGGTCGTATGTGGTCACGGCGGCACCGAACCGGGCGTGGACCTCTTGGGACACGGCGGCCACCGTGACGCCGGGGCCGAAGCGGAGCGCGACCAGGGGCGTGCGCAGACCCAGCGCGAAGCGTCCGAGCATCGCCGCGTCATCGACGAACACGGCGTCGTGGGTGAATGAGGGTCCACCGCTGGTTCCCGAGGTGAAGCCCACCACCATGAACAGGTCGGGTCCGGTGCTGGTGATCATCTGGATCTTCTGTCCGAGAGCGATCGGGCTCCCGATACCGCCCGTGAGGGCAGTGCTCAACCCCTGATCGATTGCCACCTCCGATGTGCTCCCCGGCAGCGGAAGGCGCCCGGCCACGACCGAGACGCTGCGAAGCGCCGCACTCGAGTCCTGCAGGCCCACCAGCGTCACGGTGGCGCCCAGGAGGCTGCTCCCGGCCGGCCCGGCAGTGACCTGCTTCTCGTGGAGGGGAACGGCCTGGGTCACACCGGGCAACTCCGAAAGCGCGGTGACCTGGGCGGGAAGCAGGCCGGACGAGCTGTCGACCCGGACATCGAGCGAGGAGGCGCCTGCCTGCTGCAGCTGCGCCTCGGCTGCCTGGACGGTCAGACCCTGGATGGCGAGCTGCACCGCGAGGACGACGGCGATGCCGAGCGCGACAGCGCTCGCGGTCAGCGCGCTCCGCAGCGGACGCGCCCGGATGGCGCGAACCGCGAGCAACCAGAAGTCGCTCACAGTTGCAGCTTGGCGAGCCTCGCCACAATGATCGAGGGATCCGGCATCGCTTCGGGCGCCTGCCCGGCGTGGCTCAGTGCGACGTCGTCGACCACCACGCCGTCGCGCATGATCAGTACCCGGTCGGCATAGGCCGCGACCCGTGCATCGTGGGTCACGAGGACCGCGGTCTGGTGCTCCTCTCGGCACAGCCGTGTCAAGAGCGCCATGACCTCGTGGCCGCTCGTCCAGTCGAGGTTGCCTGTGGGCTCGTCGGCCAGCAATAGCGATGGCGATGCGGCGAGCGCCCGGGCGAGCGCAACGCGCTGCTGTTCGCCGCCCGAGATCTCCTCGGGACCGTGGCCCTGGAGACCGCGGAGGTTGAGCTGCTCCATGAGCGCGTCGACCCGCTCTCCGATGACCTGCCGGGAGAGCTTCTGACGATGGCGGCTCGGCGCCTCATTGCGGAGCCGGAGCGGCAGCGCGACATTTTCGGCTGCGGTGAGGGTTGGAACCAGGTTGAAGAACTGGAAGACGACGCCGATGTGGTCGCGGCGGAAGGCCGAACGCTCCTCATCCTCGAGGGCGTAGACATCGATCCCCTGAATCATGACCGACCCACGGTCGGGCGGCTCCAGGCCGCCGAGCATGTGCAGGAGCGTGCTCTTGCCGCAGCCGCTCGGGCCCATGATGGCGATGAAATCGCCCGCCTTGACGGTGATCGAGACATCGCGGATCGCCTCGCGCGGCGGCCGGCTGACCCGGTAGGCCTTATGGAGGCCCGTGGCGACGACGATGCTGCCATCGAGGCCGCCCGCAGACGCTTCGACGGTGCTGAGCTGAGTCAGGGTGCTGGCCCTTTAGAAAGTGAGGAACGCCTCGAGAACCGATTCGATCGTGTTGGGGAACAGGCCTTCGTACTGAGCCACCGGTGGGGCGGGAAGACTCTGAGGGAGGCTTCCAGCCGGAATGATCTCGGGAGTGGCTGTGGGCGCGGGAGCAATGGTTGCCGGAGCAACAGCCGGCGGCTTCGGAGCCGGAGAGTTGCGCGGGGCGGGTTTCTGGGGAGCGGTCCTTCGCGGTGGTGGCGGGGAGGACGAGCCCACCTGGGCGAATTCCTCGCTGAACATCCAGACGTTCTGCTGGCCGGGTGAAACCCCGGTCCACAATTTACCTGCCGCGCTCTCGTCGGAACCGACGCCCATCTCCGTGTAGTTGCTGCCGAGGATGTTGGAGCGGTGGTCGCTGCTGTTCATGAAGGCGCTGTTGATGTAGCCGGCTGGGCCCGAGGCACCTGACTCCCACCCGATGTTCTCACCAGCCGACCGGTAGCGAACGCCGTAGGCCTGCATCATCGAGAACACGAGCTGGCCGCAGCCGAGGATCGGGTGGGCGAAATAGTTGCGCTGGATCATGTCATCGGAGCGCCCGGAGACCCGGATACCGTTGCAGTTGTAGGAAGCACCCTCGCCGATGTTCTCGAGCGTGCCGCTGAAGACCAGCGAGTGCACGCCGTTGCTGGCGCGGTCGCCATTGGTCAATGAGAACAGCTGCGAGTCCTCACTGCCGCTGGCGATGACGACACCCGGTGTACCGGCAAGGTGCAGCACCGCCAGCCCTGCGGCGGTGAGAATCGCCGCGGTCATCACAACCGGACGGATGGCGCGACGCAGATGCCGGTGGCCGTCGGAAGTTTCACTGGCGGGAGGCGAGTCCCCACGGACCGCGCCGGCGGTTCGCACCAATTCGTTCCACACCGGGGGCAGCGGCCGATGTTCCATACGTCGATCCTTGAGGTGAATGGGCACTCGTGCAGGTGAACGGCACTCGAACATGACCGATCAGTTCCGGCCGGTCCCTATGAAACCCCCTCAGAGCCCCTGGGACGCTGCTTCGACAGGATCGTTGCACCGTTCAGCCCGCATCCCGGGGATGCTTGATCCAGCCTCCGGGCAGGTATTCCAAAGCGATCACATGAGGTGGTTTGAGCTCAGATGTCGTTGCTCGACCGAGTGCAGCGGAAGGCGGAGGGGACACCTCCCGCCTCCATCCCCAGCGCGCCATCGTCCCCGGCGCCCTCCGGACCGCCGGAGCATGCATCTGACGAGGGCGCCGATCGGTTCCCTCCAGCAGGCTGGCAGAACCGGCCCGGCGGCGTGTCCCCGGCTCCGACGCCGGTCGTCCCGACGCCGTCGCCCGTGCCCGCACCGCGTCCGTTCGAGGTTGAGCGACCCGCGCCCGCGCCCGAGCCGCAGCGTGCACCGACCCTCCTGAACCGAACCGGTGGCGTGACGTCACGGCCCGGGCTCAGCAAGATGGGCGGCCACGTCAACACCCATGTCGCGCTTCGCGGCAAGGTGCATCAGCGACTCGTCGAGGAGCTCGCCCAGGGCACCGACTCAGTACCACCCGAAGTCGTCCGTCAGCGTATCGGTGAGCTGCTCAACGATGTGATCACCGAGCAGAACATCACCATGAGCCGGCCGGATCGGCTCCGGCTCGTGGAGATACTGACCAACGACGTCCTCGGTCTCGGTCCGCTCGAGGAACTGCTCGCCAGCGATGAGATCACGGAAATCATGATCAACAGCTACAAGCAGATCTACGTCGAGCAGCATGGCAAGCTCACCCTCAGCCCGGTCACCTTCGAAAGTGACCAGCAGTTGATGCAGGTGATCGACCGGATCGTCAGCAGCATCGGCCGCCGTGTCGACGAATCGTCGCCGATGGTCGATGCGCGCCTCAAGGACGGATCCCGCGTCAACGTGATCATTCCGCCGCTCGCGCTTCGCGGGCCGACCATGACCATCCGAAAGTTTGCCAAGGAAGCGCTCACCATCGACGACCTCGTCAAATACGGGTCGATCACCGACGACATGGTGCGTTTTCTCCGCGCCTGCGTTCGCGGAAAGATGAACGTGGTGGTGAGCGGTGGTACCGGCTCCGGAAAGACCACCACGCTCAACATCCTGAGCAGCTTCATCCCCGAGGACGAACGCATCGTCACCATCGAGGATGCGGCCGAGCTTCAGCTGCGTCAGGACCATGTGGTCACGCTGGAAACGCGCCCGGCCAACGTGGAAGGTCGTGGCCGCGTCTCGATTCGAGACCTGGTCATCAACTCATTGCGCATGCGGCCGGACCGCATCGTCGTCGGAGAGTGCCGTGGTGGTGAAGCACTCGACATGCTCCAGGCGATGAACACCGGCCATGATGGTTCGTTGACAACGCTCCATGCGAACAACGCGCACGACTGCATCAGCCGCCTCGAGACACTGGTGCTCATGGCCGGCGCGGAATTGCCATCGCGCGCCATCCGCGAGCAGATCGGCTCGGCGGTCAACGTCATCGTGCAGCAGTCCCGTCTCCGCGACGGCACGCGCAAGATCGTCAGCATCACCGAGGTGCTCGGGACCGAGAACAACGAGGTGCGCCTGCAGGACATCTTCGTGTACAAGCAGGCAGGCATCGATGAGGACGGCAAGGTGGTTGGCTCGTACATGCCCACCGGTGTGCTTCCCACGTTTCTCGAGCACCTGACCACCTCCGGCGAGCAACTTTCGGAGGACGTCTTCCAGCCGATCCACGTGATGGACGGGGTCGGCTCCGCCTGATCTCGCGCCGGCCTCCGGCGGTCCGGAATGCCATAGGTGCGCAGGCGTACAGATGTTTCGTTTGAATGCGCGCAGGGTTGTCTCATGCCTGCCGCCGAAGAGCGTCTCGTCCGGTGCCCGAACTGCAACGGCTCGGGGGACCGGAATCGCAAGGTGGAGTTTCGCCAGGGCACCGTCGGCGTATGGGCCTCGAGAGCCAGAGCGGGCGATGAGTGCGGCCGCTGCTGCGGCGAGGGCCTGATCTACGAGCCGGTGAACCTTCCGCCACCAGCAGCCTGAAGTCGGTATCTACGGGACCGACGACACGCGCCGGAACGTATACACGTCGCCGACACTGTCGGTCTCCGTCAGGGTGTTGCCACTGCACGTGTAGGTGAGGCTCTCGTACGAGGCCGGGGGATACACTCGGGGCGCGCTGCCGTTGATGGAGATCGTCGCGTGTGCGCCCGACGAATCGATTGGTTCCAGGGTCTCGCGGCCGCTGGCGAACACGACCGGCGAGCGCAGCGTGCCGCTGACACGCAGGACGATGCGGTATCCGTGCGCCGCGCCGGTAAATGCGGTTCCCGCAAGGTTTTCCACCGCAGTCGCATTGCTGAAAGAGTGATCCAGCTCGCCCACGCCGCCCGCGATGACAACAGTCACGATGCCCTGAGGCGTCTCGAACGACATGCTCAAGGTGTCCCTGAGACTCGCCAGGTTCCGACGACGCACGCATCGCCGATCGCCGGTCCAGCGCTTGCCACCGGTGTTGGTGCCGGTGTGCTGATCGCGGCCGCCACGGATGCCACGCTCGCGATCGCGATCGGTGCCGCGCCACCGCACGCCGCAAGCAACGGGAGCGCCAGCAACGAAACTCCCGCGGCGGTTCCCCGCGAGGCGGCTATGCGACCCCGCTCAGGTGTCCGTTCTTCTCGGTTGCGACGCCGACCTGGCGGCGATCCGGGAAGATCTGTGCGAGACGCGGCGGGAGCGGGATACCCATGTCGAACAGCCTGTCGATGATGCGCGGCCGGATGCCCGTCGGCTCGAAGTCGCCGATGATCTTTCCGGTCGATGGATCAGCGCCACGCGACTCGAACTTGAAGATCTCCTGCACGGTGATCATGTCGCCCTCCATCCCGATGACTTCGGTGACGGAGACGACCTTGCGCGAACCGTCTTTGAGGCGGTTCAACTGGATGATCAGGTTGATCGCGCCGGCGATCTGCTGACGGATTGCCTTGAGCGGCAGGTCCAGCCCCGCCATGAGGACCAGGGTCTCGAGCCTCGAGAGAGTCTCGCGTGGACTGTTTGCATGGATGGTGGTCAGCGAGCCGTCGTGACCGGTGTTCATCGCCTGGAGCATGTCCAGGGCTTCGCCACCACGGCACTCTCCGACGACGATGCGATCGGGTCGCATGCGCAGCGAGTTGATGACCAGTTCGCGAATCGCGATCCGGCCTTCGCCGTTGACGTCCGCCGGACGAGCCTCGAGACGGCAGACGTGCTCCTGGTGGAGCTGCAGCTCGGCTGCATCCTCGATGGTCACGATGCGTTCGTCGATCGGGATGAACCCGGAGCACACGTTGAGGAGGGTCGTCTTACCGGTACCGGTTCCGCCCGACACCAGGATGTTGGCGCGCGCGAGCACGCACGCCTGGATGAAAGCGGCGGATTCCTGGGTCAGCGTGCCGAATCCGATGAGGTCGGAGACCTGGTACGGATCCTTGCTGAACTTACGAATCGTGAGAATCGGCCCGTCGAGCGCGACCGGGGGAATCGCGGCGTTCACGCGGGATCCGTCGAGGAGGCGTGCGTCCATGAGTGGGGTCCGCGAGTCGATGCGGCGGCCCACGGCGGCGCCGATCGTGTCGATCACGCGCATGAGATGCGCCTCATCGTCGAAGCGGATGTCCGTGAGAAGGATCTTGCCCTTGCGTTCCACGTAGACCATCTCTGGTCCGTTGACCATGATTTCAGTCAGGCTGTCGTCGTCGACGAGTGGACGCAGTGGACCGAGAGCCTCGAGATACCGGCTGTCGAGCTTCTGCGGGACGGCTGCCATGCTCACGTGAGAATGCTCCTTGGGTTTCGGACGGAAGGCGTTTCCGCGCCGATTGTGTGCGCCACGGCAGGACGTTCCGCCGGGGGCAACCGGTTCGATACACGTTCGATTCCGCCAGCGTTCCAGACATCCACGACTCGTTAACTCGTCCGGGTACGATCAGCTCGCTGTGTTGAGTACAGGGACGATGGGGACAGCTGGGGAAGCCTCGGTCCAGGACGACGAGTGGTTCGGAGAGGGGAGCGCCTTCGATTCCGGGGAAGACCTCGCCGCTGCGCTCTTCGCGCTTGCCGGCACGGCCCGCATCGACGCGATCCCCAAGGCCGAGAGCGACTGGCCCACGGCGATGCAGGACGTCCGGGGCTCGGCGGATGATCCCGGCTTCGTCGAGGTCGCCCGTACCGGGGGCCTCGATGGCGCCCGTCGCGCTGGCTCCATGCCGAGCGGTACGAGGACGACGACCACCACCCCCGGGACGTGGTCAGTGCGAAGCCCTGGTGAGCAACTGCTCCCTCCGACGGTCTCCGGCCGGTCGGGGTGGACCATTCGCAACAGCGTTGCAGTGTTGCACCGGACCGAAGAGGCGATTGCGCACCTTCGCGAGGAGGCCGTGGCCATGGCGTTTCTGGCCGCGGCCGAAGCGTGTGGCCGGGGCCGGCCGAATTCCATCGAACGCCGCAGCCACCCGAGGTAGCCGTCCGTCAGCGCTCGTACTGGCGGAGCCGCTCTTCTACCTGAGAGGTGGTCAGCGATGTTTGCTCTTCAGGTCTGCCCCGCGTGGGAATCGCCGTCGCGGGTGATGGTGACGATGAACGGCTCGACGCGGCCCCCTGCTCATCGGAGCTCGCGGCCCCCTCACGCTCGCGGCGGGCCATCATCGCGTAGACGTTGTCAAGGGTTGGTGCGTGGCCCTGACGCAGAAGCGCAAGCACCGCCTCGGGATCGATAGCACCCGGAGCCGCGAGCGCCGCAGCCCGTGCTGACTCGAGCGCGGCAGCCTGGGCCGCCTTCATCTCGTGGCGCGAGTGGCGCGCGTTGCGGAGCAGGCCCAGGCAGATCAGGCCCTCGACGACGGCGAGACCGGCCAGAATCAGCACTGAGTGATCCTGGATCCAGCTCACCAGCTGGCTGGTCACCGGGTCATGCCCCGCACAACCGCTCGGCAGCCTGCTGGTGCATCTCTCGAGCCATCGCCTGGATGGACGCGGGGTCCTGCCCGTCGATGTGAAGCCCGCGAATCGTGTCGATGGTGGCGACAAAGTCGTCGATGGTGGATCGAGTGCTGCTGAGCAGCGCGGTCACCGGAACGGCGTTGGCCTCACCGAGCCACACGATGCCGATCTGGACCAGCTCGCCGCGCACCTCGTCGAAATCCACGTACTGGGAGCCGACCGGCTCATCGCGTTGAAAGAAGCCGGCGTCGACGCTGCTCTCGGATGCCACCGCGGCTTCCTCGTGCCTCGGCACCGCAACCACGGCCGGTTCCATGTCCGGCGCATCCGTTTCGTCGGGCGCTTCACCAGATGCTCCCGCTGCGTGAGCATCGTCGTCTGGCTCGGCAAGCGGCCAGCTCCAGGGCCCCGGCTTGAGGAGGACCGGCACAGGTTTCGGCAGTTCGAGGATGACGTGATCGGCGTCTCCGGCGGCCTCGTCGGGGTCGGCCGCTTCATCGCCGCTTTCCGGTGCGGCAACGGAGTCTGGCGCCGAAGGCTCATCGCCACGCACGACGTCGTCGAGCCACGAGTCGGAGAGCCAGGTTTCGGAGGCGGCCGGCGGTGTGGGTTCGAGTCCCGTGTCATCCAATGATGCAAACGCGAAACCATCGTCGCCGGCGGCGGTCTCCGGTGCGGGACTGCCATCGTGCTGCTGGGAAGGGCCGCCGTCATGGTCCTGCGTTGCGTCGTCGCGAGCCTCGATCTCGGGGGCGGCCTCGAACGTGGAGGTGTACGACCACGCCGCCGTCTCGGCCTCCACCGGCTCGATCTCCTCGGCGCTGATCCCGACGCTCTCAGGAACTTTGTGGCTCTCGGGAAGATCGTCGACGTCCCAGGCGTCATGAGCGGCGTGGGTGTCAGGCGGCGCGGCTCCCTCCGTGTCCGTGTGGCCCTCGGCAGGCATAGGCACGTCTTCCACGACCGGCGATGGGGCGTCTGTCGACGGCTCGTCCTCAGCCTCCGCAGTTGCCAAGGCCGGAGCCGGTGCGTCATCGCTGCCGGGTTCAGGGCCTGCGCTCGACGGTGGCGACGTTTCGGGAACGTCGTGTGACCGCTGCCAAACCGGCTGCGGCTCCTCGTTGGGCTGGCGCACACTCCAGCCGGCGAACGTCGCGGCCTCGGCCTCGGTCGCCGCGACCTCGGCCAGTGCAGTGGCCACCTCGGCAGCCTGCTTTTCGGCGCGGGACTTCCGGGCCCTGCCGAAGCCCCAGCGTGAACGCTTTGGCTTCTGGGCGGGCTCTGACTCCTCAGGTGCCGGCGGAGGAGGCGGTGGCCCTCCTAGCGTCGTGGCAGCAACCTCCTCGTCCGGTGGCGGCGGCGGCGGCGCCGCGGACGTATCGAAGCCTGTGTGCTCGAATGCGAGCGCCTCGCGGGGGGCGGCTTCCGAATCCTCCGTCGATGCCTCCGGGACTTCGGCGACGGCAGCTTCGGCCTCGGTGTGCTCATCGCCACCAGTCCTGAATCCCCAGCTCGACGCAGGCGCGGCGCTGCCCTCACCATCGCCTCTCGGAGCGGACTCGACCGCGCCGTTTGGCACCGGTTCGGGGCTCGCCAGCGTTTGCTCGCCCGCGACTGCTTCCTCGTTCGCTGTGGGCTGCTCGGAGGAGACGGCCTCGGCTGGGGTAGGCTCGAAGAATTCGTGTGCACTAACCGGTCTGGTCGCATCAGCCGCAATCGGTCGCGGCTTGCGCTCCATCACCGTGAGCTTGCCTCGTGCCTGGGAGAGCAGCGAACGCAGGCGCTCCGGTGATGCCACAGCCGATCGCTGCGTCTCTGAATACACGGCCACCAGGCCACCCCGGCTGAAGAGCGCAATGCCACGGACGGGGGCGTCGACCACGAGCACACGGTCAAGGCCGTCGGCGCGGAACGCGGCCAGCATGGAGGCCGGGTCGAGCCACGACAACTCGACGCCGCTGACCGCCACCGGGAGCCGCCACAGCATGGTCAGCGCCTCAGCCACGCGTGGATCGTCAAGCGCGTAGCCCGCAAGCGAGCCCTTGGTCGCTCCGAGCAGGGCCATTCCCGCTGTCTCGCCACGCGCGTGGTCGTCCGAGTCGATCCAGACCGCGTCGATGAGGTCGCCACCGCTCACCACGGCAGCGGCGCGCAGCTTGGCGCCGGTGAGGATCAGGATCGAGGGCGGCAGCTCGGAAAGACGGTCGGAAAGGTGGATCTCGTCAGGGGATGCCTCGACCCAGAGCGGGCGGCCACCGGGAAGCAGGGGGAAGTCCACGATGCCGAAGGGGAGGTCGGGCGAGTCGTCGACGGCGCTCCACCACTCGGGACTCTCATCGGTGACCGGGTCATCCGCATACGAGCCGGCGAGACGCACGAAGGGACCGGCGAGTTCGTCGATCGTGATCGAAAGCGTCTCGTGCGGTGACATCGCACGTCGCCAGTCGGAGACGGAGAAGACCCTCGGCAGTGCGGCGAGCAGCGCGTCGATCGCTGCTTCCCCTTCGATCTGTTCTTGACCTGTTTCGAACACAGCGTGGCTCGGCCGTCCGAAGACCAGGTAAAGCGTCGCCTTGGCGCCATCCCAGGAAATGTCGAACGCGCCGCTCAGATAATCGTCTTTGGCGCTGGCAAGCTGTCGCAGTAACTTGACATGGGGCGCCGCGGTGGCCATGTGCGGATATTCTACGGACGTGCCTGCAGAAGTAATCACGATTGCGTCGCTAAAAGGTGGTGTCGGAAAGACAACCAGCAGCTATGCGCTGTGCGCTGCGGCTGCAGCTGGTGGTCTTCGAGTCATCGCAATTGATCTCGATCCGACCGGTGGATTGAGCAATGCGCTGGAGCGGGCCAAACGCAGCGTTACCGTCATCGACGTCCTCCACGGTCGCGTCACCCTGCGCGAAGCGCTGATCGATCACCCGCTCGGGATCCGGACCGTGGTGTCACATCGGAGCCTCAACGACGAGTCGCCCTCGAAGGAGCAGCTCGATGAGATGCTCGTGGATGTTCGTGACGACTGCGACATCATCCTGCTGGACACGCATCCCCACGAACCGTCCCTGGTTGGACCGATGGGGGCGGCGGACCGCATTGTCATCCCGACCGCGCTCGACATCCTCTCCCTGCGAGCCGCCGCTCTGACCGTCGGACTGGCCCAGCAGCTCGATGTTCTCGACCGAATCCGGGGCATTGTTGTCACAAACGCGAAACGGCCGCTGTCGCGGATCACCGACTCGCTGCTCAACGGACTGACGCTCAGCGGGCTAGCGTTCGAGACCGTGCTCTGGTACTCCCCAGGCTGGGTGGTGGCAACGTCAGGGCGTGGCGAGCTGCCCGACGCGGAGTTGCTCTCGGACAGCAAGATGCTGTTGCGCGAGGTGGCGACCCGCCCGGCGCCGACGGAGGCGCTGCGTCAGTTCGTCGGGATGGCGCAGGGGAGACGGCCGAAGCCGGCCGGCGCGGTCACTCCCTGATTCGCTGCCACCAGCTCTTGCGCCGCGATTTTCCGGCCGTGGGTGGGC
>CABEDX010000140.1_pt1 | contig 24565 bp, 24 predicted proteins | sample 3132991 | NCBI WGS metagenome assembly CABEDX01 (sample SAMEA5534332, study PRJEB31848) | metagenome | biome: tundra; feature: field; material: soil | place: USA | collected 2013-05 | depth 0.15 m
CTCCGTATGGGTACTACCCGCAACAACCGTATGCTGTCGCCCAACCCGGTAACGGTCTCGGGGTCGCCGGTGGGGTCTGCGGCATCGTCGCGGTGGTGCTCTGCTGGATCCCGTTCGTCGACTATCTCAGCATCGTCCTCGGCGCCCTGGCGATCATCTTCGGGGCCCTCGGTATCCGCCACTCGAATGCCCACGGCGGTGGCGGCAAGGGCATGGCGATCACCGGGCTGGTCACCGGTATCGTTGCGCTGGTGATCTCGATCCTCTTCCTCGCGGTCATCTACACCGCGGTGACCTCGATCAACATCAGCGGGGGCGGCCTCGGGGGCTGAGCCGGGCGGGGCGCGGCACCGCCCCCAGCCGTGTCAGACGCGGAAGTCGGCCACGACCGGGTAGTGGTCGGACGCCACCGCGGCGTCAGGGTCTGGCCATGTCCTGGCTCCGACAACGTCCGCTCCGACCACGTGCGCCGCGAGGTCATCGGTGGCGAAGATGTAGTCGACTCGTGCTGAGAGCTGCCAGGTCGCGCACGTGAGCCCTCTGGCGCGCGGATGGATGTGCCGGTAACAATCCACGTAGCCCTCCTTGAGCAGGCGCTCGACCGTCCAGCGCTCGATCAAGCGGCCGAGGAAACGGTCCATTGCGCGCGACACCGGCAGGCCGACGGTCAGTGGCGCGACAACGCGCGGCAGGGCCGGTATACCCCCGAGGAGGCGCGGATCCACTCCGGCTCGACGCCAGCGATCGGCGAGGCCGTCATCCGCGCTGTTTCCGTGGGGTGCCAACGGAGTGAGAATGCCGTTGGATTCCACCACGAGCAGACCGGCACGGCGCAGATCGTTCATGCGCCGGAAGAACGATGTGGCGAGGATGTCGTCGCCCGGCGAGAGCGCGTTGAAGTCGCCGATGAGCATGTGCGGCAAAGCCGGCTCGTCAGCGATATCGGTGAGCACCGCGCCGATTTCGCGGATGCGCCTCGCCTCCCCCTTGTTGCGATCACCAAAGCGCGCCGCGAGGTGCAGGCAGTGGACTCCGATCACCGGTAGGTCAGAGCCGCCCGTCTCGATATCGCAATGTAGGTGCGAGCGCAGCATCCGGCCGTGGTGACGGCGGTTGCGCCAGGTGCGGACCGGTAGGCGCGTGAGGATCGCCGTGTGCATCGGCGAGTCGGGGTCGCTCGGCTCTCCAAGGAACATCTCCATGCCGAGTTCCTCAGCAAGGCCGCGGATGCGATCCACCTCGCGAACCTCCTGGAGCGCTACGACATCGGCGTCGATACGTCGGAGCACGTTGCGAAGCAGTTCGCGCCGCTGCTCGCCTCCAAGCAGGATGTTGTAGGTGGCGACGCGAATCCTGCGTGGTGTGGCTTTTCTGGTTCGCGACATCGACCGAACTTACAATGCCACGGTGCAGCCACAGCGCGACGCACAACTCACCGAGCTCGTCTTTCTCGACCGTGGTCCGATCGCGCTGCGTTTTCTCGCGGTGGCGGCCGTCGCGGCCGCGTGCGGCGTGGCCGGCACATTGCTCGTGCGCCTGCACCAGACCCTGGCCGGCGAGCTCGCGGGGCACGCGTCGCTCAATCCGCTCCAGACCGTCATCGCCACGGGGTCGACCCTGCGAACGCTCTGGCCGGGCTGGGTGGCGGCAATCTGCTTTGCCGCCGCCGTCCTGCGGCTCCGCCACGGAGCTACCGAACCCCCGCCGGGGCGCACCTCCGTCGAACACCAGACGCTCGGCCAGCTCCGCGCCGGTCTCCGGCGCGAATATCGAATCGTTCGTTGCGCGCTGGTGGTGGTGTGCATCCTCGCTGCCGTCGACGTGGCCCGCACCGTCGCAAGCGTGATGGCCGTGCAGTCGGGCGACAGGCAGGTCTCAACCACCATGCCGGCGACCGTGGTCGAGGCTCTCGGGTACGTCGCCGCCGCCCTGATGCTGGCAGCCTGGGCTCGCGCCTTCGGGTCGGAGGTTCGCCGGCTCGGGGCGCTGTGAGCAGCCCGACGGAACCGGCCGGTGCTCCGAATCAGATCCTGCGCTCGACGACGTAGTCGCAGACGCGCTCCAGGGTCTCGCGCGCAGCTGACTCGGGAAAGCTCTTCAACTCGGCCGCAGCTTCACGCGCGAACTCCTGCGCGCTTCGCTCCGCGGCGGCAATCGCATCCGACCCGCGAACCAGGCTGACCACGGTATCGAAGTCATCCTCGTTGAGGTCATTCTTGGCAAGAATCCGCTGGAGGCGGGTACCGACCTCGCGGTCCTTGAGGGCCAGCATCAGGGGCAAAGTCACCGTGCCCTGACGAAGGTCGGCGCCAACCGGTTTGCCCACTTCCGCGGTGGTCGCGACGTAATCGAGCACGTCATCGGCGATCTGAAATGCCATGCCGAGACTGTGACCGTACCGGCGCAGGCTCTCGACTGAGGGCGCGTCCAGGCCCGCGATCAAGCCGCCACCGTAGCAACTGGTGCTCACCAGCGTCGCCGTCTTCCGGCCGATCTTGCGGTGGTAGTCGGCGAGGGACTGCCCGTACTCGTTGCGGCTGGTCATCTGCAGCAGCTCGCCCATGCAGATGGTCATGACCGCGTGGCTGATCGCCGAGTCGATCGCCGGCATCCCGATTTCCGCGAGGAGATAGGCGCCCTTGGCGAAATAGTAGTCACCGATGATCACGGCAGGATCGGGTCCGAGAGCCTCGTGGATGGTCCTGATCCCGCGCCGCGTCGGTGCCTTGTCGATGAGGTCGTCGTGGACCAGGGTCGCGGTGTGGATGAACTCGATCCCCATCGCCAGGTTGAAGACGTTGCTCGAGTCGGCATCCCCAAGCTGGGCGGCGAGGATGACCAGCGCCGGCCGGAGGCGCTTGCCACCCGCCTTGACGATGTGCGACATGGCACTCGCCATCGGGCCCAGGTCGGACGCGATCTCGGCGTCGAGACGCCGCTCGAACTCCATGAGTTCCGAGGCAATCGGCTCCAGGAGTTCCTCGGCGGCGATGCTCATGACCCCGCGGCCACCCGAATCGCCCGGGGCACCGGCCGGACCAGGCGAGGTTCAGCGACGGGCTCGCCGAAGATCCGGGCGGCACTCGTCCGGAACCGCCGGGGCGTCGCAGTGACCAACATCTCGGTCCGCGCCGCAAGGGTCTCGGAGCCGGGCGCGGGTGCCCCTTCGGCGCCGATCCGGTTGACGGCTACGATCCGCTTGACACGCGCGGCGGTCGTGTCCGCACTGTCCACGACGCGGACCCGCCGGGTTCCAATCAGGCGGCGCAACGCCTGACGGAGCAGCGGGTAGTGCGTGCACCCGAGGACCAGCGTGTCCGCTCGCCAATCGAAGATGCGGTTGAGCACCGGCGCCAGGGCGGCATCCGCCCTCGGGGTGTCGGCGTCCCCATCCTCGACGATCTCGACCAGGTCAGCCGCGACCTCACTGAGGACTGCGATCCCCGGGTTGGCCTCCTTGATGGCATGGACGTACTCTCCGCTCGCCCGGGTCCCCTCGGTGCTGAGGACGGCGACCCTTCCGTTGCGCGTCGCCGCGGCCGCCGCCTGCGCCCCTGGAGCGATGACGCCGACCACCGGGATGTCGAACCGCTCCCGCGCGATGTGCAGCGCTGCCGCGGTTGCCGTGTTGCAGGCGATCACCACGAGTTTGGTGTCCATCGCCGTGAGCATCGCGATGATGTCGAGGGCGAGGCCGCGGACCTGCCTCTGCGAACGCGGTCCGTAGGGAAAGTGCTCCAGATCGGCGACATAGATGAGCGCTTCGGCCGGCATCTGGTGACGGATCTCGCGGAGCACGGTCAGGCCGCCGACACCGGAGTCGAACACGCCGATCGGGCGCGAGTCGCTCATTCGTTTCGCAGGATAGCAGGGGCGCCGGTCACGTCAGGTCCGCCCAGGGCGAGGCCCATGAGCAGCATGTCCCGATCCCCGCCGGGCATGCGCACCTCGCGCCGTGCCAGGCCTTCCTCCTCGAACCCGAGCGATCGATAGAGCGCGATGGCGCGCGCGTTGTCGGGAAACACGCGCAGGCTGATCTTGGCGAGGCCGACCGCGCGACCCCAATCAATCGCCATCTCCATCAGGATCCGTCCGAGCCCAAACCCGCGCTGCGCGTTGCTGACAAGGATGGCTATTTCGCCGACGTGCGCGTAATGGCGTCCGGCCCGGCGCTGCACCATCACGTGGCCGGCAGGGATGCCGTCGACCTCGAGGGTCAGGCTGAGGCCACCCTCGAGGACGATCGATACGAGCCGTGCGCTCTGCTCGATGGTGTCGGGTTCACCCGGCACCGCCGCGATCAGCTCGCCCTCCCCTGCCACCGCGTCGATGAGCCTGGCGAGGCCCGGGGCGTCTGCATCCTGCGACGGCCGGATCATGTATGGTCGGCCGTTCCGGGTCACGCCCTCGCGGCGAAGCACCGGTCGGGTCATGGTCATACGGCGACGGGCAGGCCGGGATCGTCGTGCATCGTGGTGGCTCGATCCGCGATCCGGCGCGCGATCCCGCTCGCGCTCATCACAGTCATGTGACCGTGCGGGTAGGTCCACAGATCCGTCTGCCATTCGGTGCTGAGACGGGTGACCGGGTCGGGTCCAACCACCAGGTCCTGCATGGCCCGAACCAGCGTGATCCGATCCCCCGGCGTCCGCGGAGTGAAGTGCCCGGCGACCAGGGGCGCGAGCGTCGAGTCCAGGAAGCGGCCGGCGCTCGCTCGGTCCGGTCCCCAGGACCCGCTGTACTCGCCGATCATGCCGAGGTGGCGAAGGGAGGGGGTTGGCGGCCGCTGCGAAAGGGTGGCCGCAGGGTCGCAGAACGGCGCGACCGCAATCACCCGGTCGAGCTCGAGCTGGGCGGCGAGCAGGGTGGCGATCAGGCCGCCAAGGCTGACGCCCACCACTGTCACGTGCGGACTCACCTCGGCGCGAGCCCAGGCGATCACTGCCGCGGCGTCCTCAACGGATTGCCGGACCACCGCGCGGATGTGCGCGGGATCGAGGCTGAAATAGCCGTCCCCGCTGCGCTGCCCGGGCAGGGTGCGGCGAAGATGCAATGGAAGGTCGAGTCTCGCCGTGTGCGCGCCCCGGAGGCGCATCTGCTTGGCCAGCCACCGGTCGTAGGTGGTCTGCGGCACCGCATAGCCGTGCAGCAGGAGAACGAACGGCGCCGGTTCAGGATCACGCCGGACATGCGCTGTCGCGATCAGACGCCGGCTGCCCCAGTGGCCCCCCGGGCCTTCGCTGTCGCCCTCGAGCTCGAGCTCACGCCACCTGGGGCCGCCGAGGGACTCCCACTCCCGGTTCACCCGGATCGAGCGCGGATCCAGAACCCGGCTTGCATCCCAGAAGGCAGCGGGCTCGACGGGGACCCGGTCGATCGTGTCGGGGCGGCTGAGGCCCACCGCGGTCAGCCGGACATGCACCATCCGATCCAGGATCAGCGAAACCGTCCCGATCAGGCGGTCGTGCGAAGTCTCGGAACTCATGTCAAAACCCTCTGCGTCAATCATGCCCTGAAGTGGCGATTGCGTAACTCCCTGGCGTAGGACATCATCGAACGTGGCTATGGCCGAATCGTCGCCCCCGCTTCGCGTGGTTGGCGCTCCAGATCGCCAGAGCGACTGGGAGTCCGTCTACCAGGAGCACGTGGCTCCCCTCTATCGATATGTCTACTCAAGAACCGGCAACACCCCGGATGCCGAGGACGTGACCTCGACCACCTTCCTCCGTGCGTTGCCGCGGCTCCGCTCCGACGTCTCCGCGGGAGAGATCGGCGCCTACCTGCGGACCACCGCACGCAGCGTGCTCGCCGATGTCTGGCGACAGCGGCACGGGACCGTACTCATGGAGTTCGATGAACAGCGCGACGCCGCTGCCACCGCCGAACCAGAGCGTGACGTGGACGTCAGCCCGATTCTCGACGGCCTGCCGGAGAATTATCGGAGTGTGCTCGAGTTCAGATTCCTCCGGGGGTACTCCATACGGGAAACCGCTGCGGCGATGGGCGTGAGCGTCGCCAACGCCAAGGTGCTGCAACTGCGAGCGCTTCGTCGCGCCGCGGCTACCGGAGTTCGTCATGTCGAAGGCTGATCGCCGCCTCACGCGTTTTGTCAACGCGCTGATCGCCAACCGGCGACCGCCCCGGTCGCCCGCCGGTGATGATTCCGCGGCGATGCAGGTTGCGACGCGCCTTCGGGCGGCGCATCCGGGTGGCTCCACGCCGTCGCCGGCATTCGTCGACAACCTCGCCCGGCAGCTGCGCGAGGCGCCCGCCCACGATCCGGATTGGACGGAGGCTGGCATCCGCCGCCGCCGGTTCCTGGTCGGGGGGCTTGCGGCCGTGGCTGCGTCGGTGGCGGGCGGCGTCGCTCTCGACCGCGTCACCGAGGCGCTCACCGAACCGGCCAGCGGCGGCGGAACCATCCAGCCTTACATCAGCGCCTGGGTCGCGGTCGCAACCCTGGCCGAGGTGACCCCCGGGAAGATCAAGCAATTCACCGCAGGTGGCATCCAGGGCGTGGTCTTCACCCTGGACGGCAAGATCCGTGGCCTCAGCGCGGTGTGCACCCACCAGGGATGCACGCTGATCCCCCAGGCCGCGCAGAAGCGGCTGGTGTGCCCCTGCCACCCGATGAGCTTCAACCTCACCGGAGCAGCCAACCCGGGCGACTATCGTCTGAATCCGCTCCCGGCGATCGAGACGCGGGTCAATCTAGACAACGTCGAGGTGCGCGTCCCCAACTGGACCTGAGGCTCGACCCTCGCGACCGGTGATGCGACCGGTGCGGCGAGGCAGTGATCCGGTGCTCTGAGCCGTGCGTACCAAGCGGTGACGGAGCGGTGACAAGACGGCCAACCGGATCGCCAGCGACCGCCCCAGAGAGGTGTACACATGGCCAAGGTGACACGGCGGACGTTTCTGTCCACTACGGTGGGGGCAGCGGGCGGAGTCGCGGCGATGGGGCTGATCGCCGGGCCGAGCACCCTCGTGGAGGCGGCTCAAAACGTCGCCGAAGCGAGTGACGGTCCGATGTCGGGTGAGCCGATGACCGCATACGTTCGCGATGCGGCGACCGGCGAGATCTCTGTGATGGTCGGCCATCGCGAGGTCGTCACCAAGGACCCGCAGCTCATCCGGCGTCTTCAGCGCGCAGCGCGCTGACGCACACACCACAACAGCATTCACAACCTCACGAGGGGTAACCATGTCTTCGCATCGTGAAGCGCCGGGAATCTCGAAAGACCCGGTTGCTGACAGTACTGACCTTTACGCGTTCACCAGCCCAGATAGTCCCGGCACGGTGACGCTGATCGCCAACTACATCCCGCTTGAGGGACCGGACGGCGGACCGAACTTCTACAACTTCGGCGACGACGTCCTGTACGAGATCACCGTCACCAACGGCGGCACCGTGGCGGACGCGATCACCTACCAGTTCCAGTTCACCACCGAGTACACCGACCCGAACACCTTCCTGTACAACACGGGTCCGATCACCAGCCTGACCAGCTCGAGCTGGAACGTCCGTCAGTTCTACTCGGTGACCCGGATCAAGCACGGCAATGCGGAAGTGCTCGCCAGCCGGCTCGCCTGCCCGCCTGTCAACGTCGGCGTGCGCTCCACACCGAACTACAGTGCACTGGCGCAGGCGGCGGTTCATTCGCTCGACGGCGGGTGGGTCTTCGCAGGCCAGCGGCGCGAGGGCTTCTACGTCGACCTGGGGTCGATCTTCGACCTCGGCGTGCTGCGTCCCTTCCAGAACGCCCATCTCATCCCACTGCCCGCGGTCGGTGGCGTCGATTCGACCACGCAACTCAACGTTCACACGATCGCAATCCAGATCCCCAAGACCCATCTGACCAGGAACGGCGCGATGCCGACCGACCCGACGAGTGCCGACTCGGTCATCGGCGTCTACACGACGGCCAGCCGCCGCAAGTCGACGGTCCTCGAGCACGGTGGTCACACCATGGACGTCGGCCCCTGGGTCCAGGTGTCACGCCTCGGCATGCCCCTGGTGAACGAGGTCGTCATCCCGATCGGCAAGAAGGACTTCTGGAATTCGACCAAGCCCAAGAACGATGCGCAGTTCGTGGCCAACTACGCTCATCCGGAGCTTGCCGGACTGTTGCCGGTGCTCTACCCGGGCGTCTTCCCGCACCTCGCCGCCTACACGCCCGCACGCGTCGACCTCGAGGCGATCCTGCTCACCGGCATCCCGTCGGGGATCATCCCGGGATTCCAGAACAACACCGGCTCGACGCCGGCCGACCTGTTGCGCCTCAACATGGCGATTCCCCCGGCATCGTCGCCGAGCCTGAACGGCATCCTGGGCGGGGACCTCGCCGGGTTCCCGAACGGCCGCCGGGTGTTCGACGATGTGGCCACCATCGAGATCCGCGCCATCGCCGGCGCGACCATCCCGCTGGTCGACCCGAGCTTCACGCCTGACGGCGCTGCGGGCGCGGTCAGCGACTTCTCGGCCGCTCAGTTCAGCGGAGGGTCGGTGCCCGGCAATGGCCGGTACATCAACCACTTCCCGTACCTGGGCACGCCGCTCAACGGATTCGACACCCCGAGTTGAACGCGATCGAGTCCGCCGGTCCCGCTCCCAGCGGGCCGGCGGTCCTCGACATCGGTGGGGGGACAGGGGCGCTGCTGGTGATCGTGCCGGCAGCGCTCCTCCGCACCGAGATCGAGGTCAGCCCGGCTGGGCGGCCCGACGGCCGAACGCACACCGGCGTGCACGAGCGCCCGATGTCCGGTAGCCGGCTCCCCGTCGCGCTCTTTCCGTCTCTCGAAACCGGGACATGGACCCTCTGGGGTCATGGTCCCTGCACCGCCCGGACCGTCGAGATTCTGGACGGCGAGGTCACCCGGTTGGACTGGCGCTGACGTTCGCTTGACGGTCCCCAGGGTTTGCGTCTACCGTAGCCTGATTCTACAGGCGTTCAGTAGAATTTTCTGCATCCGCACGGGCTGCTGGAGGGACCTGGTCGATGGGCTTGAGCTTGGGTGACGTCGATTCGGAACGGGTCGCATCGCTGACCGCCCGCGAGGAATCCGATTTCCGTTCCCGACGTACGCGTTCGCGCGAGCTGTGGAAGGAGGCAACCGAATACATCCCGCGCGGGGTGCCCAGCTCCTTCCAGGACACGCCGCCGCAACCGGTGTTCATCGATCACGGGAAGGGGAGCCGCGTCTGGGACGTCGACGGCAACGAGTACGTCGATTTTCATAACGGATTCGGGGTCATGGTCGTTGGCCATGCCCACCCCGCGATCGTCGCGGCGGTCGAATCCCAGATCCACCGCGGATCCCACTTCGCGCAGCCGGTGGCCGAGAACATCGTCGTCGCTCGCGAGCTCGCCCGCCGATTCCAGCAGCCGCAATGGCGTTTCACCAACAGCGGCACCGAGTCCACCCTCGACGCGATCCGTCTGGCGCGCGGATTCACCGATCGCGAGCGAATCATCAAGATCGAGGCGTCGTATCACGGGCACCACGATGCCCTGCTCGTGTCCGTGGAACCACCCGTTGATGCCATGGGCGACGCCGACTTCCCGAATTCGGTGCCGATGACCGGCGGCATCCCCAAGTCCACGGTTGAGCTCACGACCGTGGTGGGATTCAACGACCTGGTATCGCTGGAGCGTGCCTTCGCTGCACACCCCGGCGACGTGGCGGCCGTGATCGTCGAGCCGGCGATGATGAACATCGGGTTCGTGCTTCCTGAGGACGGGTACCTGGCCGGCCTCGTCGAGATCGCCCATCGGCATGGGGCTGTGGCCATCTTCGACGAGGTCAAGACCGGGGTGACCATCGCTCCGGGCGGTGCCACCGAGCGCTTCGGTGTGGTTCCAGACATCGTGTGCCTCGCCAAGGCGATCGGCGGCGGCCTGCCCTGTGGCGCGGTCGGTGGACGCGCCGACATCATGGCGACGATCACCGACGGCAAGGTCGCGCAACTCGGTACTTTCAACGGCAATCCGCTGACCACTGCGGCCTCGCGAGCGACATTGCTCGAAGTGCTCACCGGCCAGGCGTACTCACACCTCGACGCGCTGACCGAGGAGCTCAGCGGCGGCCTCCGCGACGTGATGTCCGAGTACAGCCTGCCGTTCCACGTGGTATCGATGGGGGCACGCGGGTGCGTCACCTATCGCGACGAACCGGTACGCAACTACCGTGACTACGCCGCCATGGACAAGTCGCTCGCATATGTGTCGTGGCTTTATCAGACGAATCGGGGCGTGCTGATGGCGCCGGGCGCTGAGGAGAACTGGACCCTCTCGGTCCAGCATTCGTCCGAGGACGTCAGGCGCTACGTCAGCAACTTCCGCGAGCTGGCTCGGGATTTGAAGGCATGAGCACGGTCGCGGTTCGCACCCTGCGCAATTTCGTCGACGGTGCATATCGCGAGGCGAGCACCGATGTCTCGACGCCGCTGATCAACCCGGCAACCGGTGACGAATTCGCGCGAGCGCCCGTCTCGAGCCCGGCCGATGTGGACGCCGCGCTCCAGGCAGCGCAACGCGCATTCGGTGGCTGGCGCGACACGACGCCGAGGGAGCGCAGCCTCGCGCTCCTGCGCATCGCCGACGCGTTCGAGAAGCGCTCCGAGGAATTCGTCGCCCTCGAATGTGAGAACACCGGCAAGCCGATCTCGCTCACCCGCAGCGAGGAGATCCCGCAACTCATCGACCCGGTGCGCTTCTTTGCGGGCTGCGCGAGGATCCTCGAGGGGACGAGCGCCGGCGAGTACATGACCGGCCACACCTCGATGATCCGGCGCGAGCCTCTTGGGGTCTGCGCGCAGGTCACGCCCTGGAACTACCCCATGCTGATGGCGATCTGGAAATGGGCGCCCGCGATCGCCGCCGGCAACACCGTGGTCCTCAAGCCGTCCGACACCACGCCGGTCACGACGCTGCTGATGGCCGAGATCATGGCGGAGTTTCTGCCACCCGGCGTCTTCAACGTCATCTGCGGCGACCCGACCACCGGCGCGGCCCTGGTGACTCACAGGATCCCGGCGATCGCATCGATCACCGGCAGCGTTCGCGCCGGCATGGAGGTCGCACGCGCGGCGGCCGGCGACCTCAAGCGGGTCCACCTCGAGCTCGGCGGCAAGGCACCCGTGATCGTCTTCGACGACTCGGACGTCGCCTCCACCGCCGAGGCGGTTGCGATGGCCGGGTACTTCAACGCCGGGCAGGACTGCACTGCGGCGACCCGTGTCCTAGCGTCTGCGTCGATCCACGATGAGCTGGTGGCCGCCCTTGCCGAGCAGGCGGCAGCCAACAAGACGGGAGCGCCGGATGACGAGGAGGTTGCGTTCGGACCACTCAACAACGCCAGGCAGCTCGACCGCGTTCGCGAGCTCGTCGGCAACGCGCCGTCACACGCCGACGTCGTCGCCGGAGGGCATCGGGTCGGCGAGCGCGGCTATTTCCACGACGCGACAGTCATCGCCGGGCTGCGCCAGGACGACGATCTCATCCAGCGCGAGATCTTCGGGCCGGTGATCACCGTCCAGCGCTTCGACGACGAGGCGACGGCGCTCGAATGGGCCAACGGCGTCGAGTACGGTCTCAGCGCGAGTGTCTGGACGCGTGACCACGGGCGCGCGATGCGCATGGCGCGCGCGCTCGACTTTGGCTGCGTCTGGATCAACACGCACATCCCACTGGTGTCCGAGATGCCACATGGAGGGTTCAAGCATTCGGGGTACGGCAAGGATCTTTCGATGTACGGGTTCGAGGACTACACGCGCATCAAACACGTGATGAGCAACATCGAAGCCTGATCACTCAGGCTCGAGTCAGGAGGATACGGTGAGGAGGAAACCATGGCGACGCTAGCGGAGCCGATCGTTCACGGGAAACAGGTGGTTTCTCAGCTGAAGACCAACACTCTGAATCTCTTCGACGCCACCATCATCGCGACGTCGAGCGTCGCGCCGGCCTACAGCCTCGCAGCGACGATCGCGTTTCTTTTCGTCGTCGTCGGAGCCGCATCGCCCGCGGCGATTCTCGTGAGCTTCTTCCCGGTCATGTTCATCGCGCTCGCGTACTACTACCTGAACCGCCAAGATCCCAACTGCGGCGCGTCGTACTCGTGGGTCAGCCGCACGCTCAGCCCGTACATCGGATGGTTTGGGGGCTGGGTGCAGCTCTGCGCCAACGTCCTGTTCTGTGCAGCGGCGCCACTGATCGCCGGTCAGTACACCTTGCAACTGCTCAACAGCTTCGGATGGATCAGCTCCGACACCGCAGGGAGCCAGTTCTGGGTCGCCGTTGCCGGTGTGCTCTGGCTCCTCTTCGTCACCTACATGGTGGCTAAGGGCATCCGGCTGACGGCCAACTTCCAGTGGGTGCTGCTCGCCATCGAGTACTTCATCGTTGTTGGGTTCTGCATCGCCGCATTTGTCAAGGTGATCGGCGGGCACCCTGCGGCGCAGCCGGTGCAGGCGAACTGGTTCAACCCGGGGGCACTCGGCTCGATCAACGGACTTGCGGCCGGGGCGGCACTGGGCGTGTTCTTCTTCTGGGGCTGGGATACCGCGGCCAATGTCAACGAGGAGAGCAAGGACGCCGAGACGACCCCCGGATACGCTGGGCTTCTCAGCATGATCGTCCTCCTCGTGCTCTTCCTCTTCGCGGCCACGGCGATAGACATGGTTACGTCGCCGGCGAACCTCACCAACATCGGCAACAACGGCGGTGACATCCTCTACTTCTTCGCTCAGGGGTTGAGCGGGGCGCCCATCACCTACCTCATGGTTCTGGCGGTCCTCTCCTCCACGGTCGCCACGGTGCAGACCACGCTGCTTCCCTCGAGCCGGCTGTCCTTCTCGATGGCCCGCGACGGCGTCTTCCCGAAGATCTTCGGGATTGTGCACAAGAGCTGGCAAACCCCGTGGGTCGGGACCCTGGTGACCACTGGGCTCTCGATCCTCGTGATCGCGTCCACCTTCATCGGCAGCGTCAACGACGTGTTTGGCAAGCTCATCCTCGAGATCGGCGTCCTGGTCGCTTTCTACTACGGCATAACGGGCATCTCCTGCGCGTGGGCCTTCCGAAAGGTGCTGTTCACCTCGGTGAGCCTCTTCTTTCTCGCAGGTCTGCTGCCATTGTTCGGTGGCGTCTTCCTTTTCTGGATCGGCTACGAGGTGATCTTCCCCGCGGGCACGAGCTTCTCGGATGCCGTCAGCGCCGGCTTGCCGGTGCTCATCGCCTTCGGACTCGGGATCCCGCTGACGATCATCGCTGCCCTGGTCAACAAGAGCGGCTTCTTCAAGGAGAAGACCGTCTCTTACATCAAGCAGAACGGCCGGCTCGTCGCGGCGCTTGCCGGTGGCGGAAGCATGGAGCTTGCCGGCGCGAGCGTCAGCACTCCCGGTGCGGAGGTGACACCCGAGTCGGTCGTCGACCCTGCCGCTCAGAACCGATCGAGCAACGAGTAGTACACACCCACGAGTGGGAGGAACCAGGGGTGCCCACGGTAGAACGGGATCCGCGGAAAGCGGAGATCCGAGAATGCCGGCTGGGCACCCCTGGTAATCCACTCGCCGGCGAGCGTTCCCATCCAGCTGCCAAGCGCCACGCCACTGCCGCAGTAGCCCATCGCGTAGGTGATGCCCTCCGAGCGTGTCAAGTGCGGCAGCTGGTCGAACGTGAAACCCACGTTGCCGGTCCATGCGTGGGTCACCCGTACGCCGGCGAGCTGCGGATAGATCCCGATCATCGCGGCGTACAGGCGGTCGCGTGCGGTCTGCACGCTCATCGGCGCGAAGCTCGTGCGTCCGCCGAAGATCAGCCTTCCGTCGGGTGAGAGGCGCCAGTAATGGAGAAAGTTGCGCGTGTCACTCATCATGCGGCGGTGCGGGCTGACGTCCGCCGCTCGCAGGTCGCCGAGCGGTTCGGTGGCGATGATGTAGCTGCCGATGGGAATGACGCGGCGCCGCGCCCACGGCGCCGCCGAGTCGGTGTAGCCGTTGGTGGCGACCAGCACCGAGCCTGCCGTGATGTCGCCCCGCGATGTATGGATCAGCGAACCGCTCCCCAGCGACTCGATGGACTGCACCCGGGTGTGCGGGTGCAGCGACGCGCCGCTTGCGAGCGCGAGCCTGGCGAGCCCCGCGAGGTAGCGCGCCGGATGGATGCTGGCGCCGTTGTTAGTGAGCATCGCGCCATGGAAGCCGCGGCACGGCGCCTCGCCTTCCAGCGCGGCCTCCTCGAGCATCACGGTGGACTCGCCGAGACGCTGCCGGCGGTTGGCTTCATCGGCGCGCAACCCCTTCATGCGCGAGTTGCGATGCGCCAGGTGCAGCCAGCCCGACTGCGTGTACGAGGCATCGGGCGCCGCCGTCGCCGCCGTTTTTGCGACAAACGCATACGCGTCGACGCTGGCGTCGTAGAGCGCTCGCCCGGCGGGACCGTGCTTGCGCTCGAGAAAGTCGACGCTGCGACGGACGCCGGCATGGATCATCCCTGCGTTGCGTCCGCTCGCACCCTCGCCGAGCGCGCCGCTGTCAACCACAATCGCGTGCTTGCCGTTGGCGCCGATGCGGGCCGCCGCGGTGAGCCCGGTGAATCCCGCGCCGACGACGACCACATCAGCCGTCCCGGGAAGTGGCGATTCCTCGACGGTCGGGAACGTGGTGTCGTCCCACCAGAGTGACGTCTCGCGGTAATCCTCGGCGAGTGGCGCGACGCGCTTGCCGGGCGGACCGGGGGGCGACCAGAGGCTCATAATCTACTCAACAGTGACAAGTTCGACCTGGTCGGACAGCGTAGCTGCTGCCCGCCCCGGGTCGTGTCGAGGAGTGTCCACGTGGACGACATCCGCATCGGCGAGGTCGCCCGGCGAGTCGGCGTCAGCCCGTCCACGCTCAGGGCGTGGGAACGCAAGGGGCTGGTGCGCCCGCTGCGCGCCGGTGGGCGCCATCGTCGCTACACGTCCGAGGACATCGCGCGACTTCGCGACGTGCACGCCCTGCTCACCCGCGGCTTTGCGCCGCCGGCGCTCCAGTCGCTCATCGCGGGCGAGGCAGTGCCCGAGGACCCCGTCGTGGGCAAACGCCTGCGTGCCGCGCGCACCAAGCGCAGCCTGTCGCTGCGCACCGCCGCCGAGCGCGCCGGCATCTCGGCGTCGTACCTGAGCCTGGTGGAGCGAGGCCTGGCCGAACCCTCGGTGTCGCTGCTCCAGCGCGTGGCGTCCGCATATGGCGGCACGCTGCTCGAATTCTTTGGCGCCGCGCCCGCCGGCGCAGCGGGCCCGAAGCTGGTTCGCAGCACCGATCGCCGCATGCTGCGTGGCTTCGACCGCGTCGAGATCGAAGATCTGGTCACGTTTCCCAACGCGGTGCTGGAGATCGATATTTTCAGCGTCGCTCCGGGTGGTGGCAGCGGCGGGGCGTATTCCCACGATGGCGAGGAGGCGATCTACGTCCTCAGCGGAGAGCTCGACCTGTGGCTCGACGAGTCCGAGCACTACCACATCGAGGCAGGCGACACGCTGTATTTCCACAGTCCCCAGCGGCATCGCTGGCTGAATCAATCCAGTGATACGACCCGGCTGTTCTGGGTCAACACCCCACCCACCTTCTGAGAGGAGCGAGCAGCCATGAACACGGTCGAGAAGTACCGCCGCTACGTGACCACCAGCGCGCTCGCCGCGGTCGAACCGATCACCGTCGAGAGCGCTCGCGGAGCGACCGTGACCGCCACCGACGGCACCGAGTACACGGACCTCTATTCCGGCATCGGTGTCGTGAACGCCGGGCACGTGCCTCCAAAGGTTGTGGAAGCCGCCAAACGGCAGATGGACAAGGTGGTGCACTCCTGCTCGTATGTCTACCACGTCCCCGTCGTGGCCGACCTTGCCGAGCGCCTCGCGCAGGTGACCCCCGGCCGACTGCAGAAGACGTTCTTCGGCAATAGTGGCGCCGAGGCCGTTGAAGGAGCGCTTCGCCTCGCCCGTGTGTACACCGGGCGCCGCGAGGTCATAGCCCTGCAGGGCTCCTTCCACGGCCGCACAGCGGGTGCGCTCGCGGTTACCGGCAACGCGCTGCGTAAGCATCGCGGCGGTGCGCAGATCGCCGGGATCGCGTTTGCGCCCATGCCGAATCCGTACCGCTGCCGCATGTGCTCGGGCTCGTGCTCGCTGGCATGCGCGGATGCCGTCGATGACGTCATTCGCTACGACACCAGTGACGACGTTGCCGCGTTCATCGTCGAGCCGATCATCGGTGAGGGCGGCATCATCCCGCTCCCCGCCGGCTATCTCCAACGAGTCAAGGAGATCCTCGACGCCCGCGGGATCCTGCTCATCGTCGACGAGGTGCAGAGCGGGTTCGGGCGCAGTGGCACGATGTTCGCGATCGAGGCGTATGACATCGAGCCGGACATCATGACCATGGCCAAGGGGATCGCGAGCGGATTCCCACTCGGCGCGTTCATCGCGCGCGAAGAGATCGCCGATGCGTTCGAACCCGGTGATCACATGAGCACGTTCGGTGGCAACCCTGTGTCCTGCGCGGCGGGCGTCGCCACCATCGACATGCTCGTCGAGGAGCGCCTGCCCGAGCGCGCGGCCCGCGTCGGGGCGCTGACGCGGGCACGTCTCGATGCGTTTGCCGTGGAGTCGGAGCTGGTCGGCGACATTCGGGGAAGCGGGCTGATGATCGGCGTCGAGCTGGTACGCGATCGTGTGACCAAGGAACCAGCCACCGCGGAGGCGGCGGCCGTCAAGCGGCATTGCCGTGAGCGCGGGGTGCTCATCGGCGTCGGTGGGTCACTCGGCAACGTGGTGCGCATCCAACCGCCGCTCGTGATCGGCGAGGAAGACCTCGACCGGGCGATCGGGGTGATCGAGGAGGCGGTCACGAGCCTGTCGGCGCAACGGTCGGGTAGCCCTCAGGCGACCACGATGACCGGGGTGCCGAGCGGTGCCCACGAGTAGGCCCAGCGCATCACCGAGGTAGGCGCGTGGACGCAGCCGTGACTGGCGTTGATGGTGTTCTGACTGCCCGGGCCAAAGGCGTTGGCGGGCTCCCACGGCGCGTCGTGCAGGAAGATGCCGGCGCGGACCACGGTGAACTCGAGCGCGTAATTCGCGCGCTCCGACGGGTACCAGTACGGCGAGCCGCGCGGGGCCCACGAGGTGAACAGCACCGGCGAGTCCTTGTGAAACACGTGGAAGGTTCCGGTCGGCGTGCGTTCGCCGCGGCGGCCGCTGGTCACCGCGGTCGCCTGGATCGCACACCCGTCCTGGTAGAACACGACTTCCTGCAGCGCGAGGTTGATGACGATGGCCTTGCCGCCTGGCACCGCGTGCCCGCACTCGTCCCGACGCAATGCAGTGTTGACGGTGGTCTCGAGCGAGGCAACCTGCGCGCTCAATGCTGCCGGCGCTGCGCTGCCGGGGCTGGTGTCGGCGGCGGCTTCGAGTCTCTGGTATGCGGCAAGGTACGAGGCCGCTCCGGCGATGCCCTCCGCGCTTGCCTGGTCGGCCGCAAGCAGCAACTGACGGAGGTGCGTCGGAAGCGCGGCAATATCGGCGCGCGAATTGGTGGCCGCGTCGTCGTCTTCATCGGCGGTCTCGGAGGACAGGTCAGCCGACAGCTCGTCGATCGCGGCCGGCGTGGTGGCGGCAGCGATACGCGCCACCCAGGCGCGGGAAGTCGCCACGGTTGCCGGCGTCAGGTCGTCGGCGTCGCGCTCCACCATCTCATCCCATCCGAGCAGCGCTGCGGTCGCATGCGCACGCGCCGTGGCGATCGACCGGCTCCACGTGACCTGGGTACCGCCTTCAAGACCTTGTACGAATGACGTGCCGGCATCGTCCCACCACGCCGGCGACCACCATGGTCGGTCATATGACGAGGTCCGCAGCGCGCTCTCGAGCGGCGCAAGGGCCGAAGGAGCCACACCCTCGGTACCCATCGTCGACCAGCGCTGCTCGAGCCTGGTCGCCTGAGCGGTGAAGTCCGTGTGCCGGCCGGCGCCGACGGCCGCGAGCGTCGCACCAGCAACGCCGACGATCACTGCGAGGTTGGCGACGGCAAGCAGATACGCACGCATGGACCCGGCCGATAGTAGCGTCACGAGCCCAAAGTAGGGGCCGATGCGCGCGAGGTGAGAAGCTACCGCTGTGGACTGGAAGCTGGAACTCGTGGTCGTCCCGGTGTCCGACGTCGACCGCGCGAAGGCCTTCTATATCGAGAGTGCCGGCTTCCGGCTCGACGTCGACCACAGCGCCGGGGAGGATTTCCGGGTTGTCCAGCTCACCCCTCCGGGGTCGGCGTGCTCGATCGCACTAATGAGGAACCCCGAAGCCGCCGGCTCTGCGCAGGGGCTACAGCTGGTCGTGACTGACGTCAGCGCGGCGCGAGACGAGCTTTCGCAGCGCGGTCTCGACGCGGGGGAGCCCTTCCACTTCGATTTCGAGACTGGAGCACGAGTGTCGGGCCTCGATCCGGACCGGCGATCCTACAACTCGTTCCTCGCCTTCACCGACCCGGATGGCAATCGGTGGATGGTGCAGGAGGCTGGCCCGCCGGCGTCGTGATCAGGAAGAGCGCTGACCGAAGGTGGCTTCGACGCCGCGCACGTCGCCATCCTCGTCCGTGAGGACGGTCAGCTCCACATAGCCGAGGCGGACGAGCTTGTCCGTCAGGAGATCGGCCTGGTCGCCGCCGAGCTCGAGGAGTAGCGCGCCTCCGGGTCGGAGGAAGCGCGGACTGTCGCGCACGACACGCCGGAGGATGTCGGTGCCATCGGCACCCCCATCGTACGAGAGCGGGCCCTCAAACGTGAACGTGTCCCGCTGCAGCAGCGGCAACTCGGGCGTCGGGACGTAGGGAACCACGCTGACCACCACGTCGACCTGACCCGCAAGGTCACCGGGCAACGGCGTGAAGAGGTCGCCCAGGTACACTTCGACACCGTTTGCGGCAGCGCACGCAACCGCTCGCGCATCGATGTCGGATGCCATGACGCGTGCGGCGGGATGATGGGCGCGGAGGACCGCGGCGATCGCACCGGATCCGGTGCACAGGTCGATCGCCGTTCCTGCCGCGGGCAGCCGCTCGACCGCTCTTCGCGCCAGCGGCTCGCTGAGCCATCGAGGCACGTACACGTCCGGATCGACGTGCACGATGACGTCACAAAAGGAGACCGTCCCGGTGATCCAGGCAAGGGGTTCGCCGGTGAGGCGCCGTCGAACCGATGCGTCGAGAAGCGTGGGGTCGCCCGCAGCATATGCGAGCAGCTCCTCCGCCTCCTCGGCCGCCGCGATGAATCCTTCGCGTGCCAGGAGCGCGGTCAGCGACGCGGGATCGTTCAGGGGATTTTGAAGTCCGGGTTCTCGATGATCCCGAGATCGCTGCCACAAGATGGCTTCTCGCCTCCCTGTTGCGGAGCAATCGACACGAGGATCAGCAACATGCGTCGGGCGGACTTGCGATCGCGATGATGCCGCCGATGACCAGGAACGCGAGCACCAGGATGAGCAGACCAGCGATCACCAGCTTCGTCCTCGTGTCCATGGGCGGACGAATGATGCACAAAGTCGTGAGGCAGCGGTTTTGCGATGTGACGCGGCGGTGCGATGTGGATCAAGCACCGCGGGGTCCATTAGCCCGACGGACCCACCTCACGGGCCGCAGGGCCCGGAGCGCGAGATGCGAGCATACCGCTCGAAGTCGGCCTTTGTGGGGTGCGACGCAAGGCGATGCCGGCTCGACCCAGATGGCTCCGGCACTCGAGGCATTTGAACAGGGACCGTCCGGGACGGTCGGGCCAACCGCCCCGATGGCGATCATCGCGACGACACGGGGTGGGCTGGTGCCGACCGTGCTCCCAGGCGCCAGGTGGTGGGTCGTCCGCAAGCGTAGACTCCGATGGCCATGCCGGTGAATCGAGGGCCGAGTTTCGCGCGCTACTACTCTGCGATCGCGAGGGCGGCCGCGATCGAGGCAGCGGCGGCCGAGGGCAGGAAGAAGCCCGAGCAGGACGGTGAGCTTGCCCAGGCGAAGGCGTGGCGCCCGCCTCCAGATCTTGGCCCTGAGCATCGCCAAGGCGTCGCCTGAGGAGTCGGCACCCTCTGACTCTTGACTTGGAATCCCTCTCGCAGTACGGACTCGACGTAGGGGCTTGGGCGAGGAGCCTCCTGACCTGAGGGAAATCGACGGCTCACCGAGTAGCCAGTTGCGGTGCATGTCAGGCTAAACGGCTTCGAGTTGCGTCTTTATTAGTGTGATCTCGTCAGCCGCCGGTGTGGAATTGAGCGACCCCGCCCGGGAGCAGGCGTTTGACGAGATGGCAGGCCTCGAGAGTCAGCGGCTTTTCGCAGTCGCTCTGTCCATCCTCCGTGACGAAGGCGAAGCCCAGGACGCCGTGCAGGAGACGTTGGTCAGGGCGTGGAGGTCTCAGGGTTCGCTCTTTCGCGCAGATAGCCCCGGTCGCTGGCTCACCCGCGTGTGCGTCAACCACTGCATCAGCAGACGTCGCTATCTGCGCTCGCGTGGGTGGCCCCCGCTTGATCTGTCCGAGGGCGCGGGATCATCGCGTGACCCTGGCTCCAGTGCCCAGGCGATTGACATGGACCGTGCCTACCGCCAGCTATCGCTCAAACAGCGAGCGGCGGTAACGCTCACCTACGGCCATGGCTACTCCATTGATGAATGCGCGGCTTTGATGAGCTGCCGCCCTGGAACAGTCCGCACTCATGTGGCACGCGGGCTTGCCACGTTGCGAAAGGAGCTTAGAGATGCCTGAGGTTGATCCCGGCCTCGAGACCAGCTTGCGGTCCTTCCTCAACGAAATCAAAGCGCAGCCACTGCCGCGTCCGCTGGCTAATTTCGAGCCGGCAGGCGTTCGCCCTCGACGAAAGGCGCTCAACCTGTTTGCGGGGGCGGCAGGCGTTGCGGTCATCGCCGCGAGCGTCGCCGTGTTCGCCTTCGAGTTGAACGGCCATCACGGCACCGGTTCGCCGATTGCAGGCGGCCACTCCGCGGCAACGCCTACTCCCGAGCCGACGCCTCCGTTCCTCCCGTCTCCGGGGCCCGGTCCAGTGCCCTCCGGGGCGGCCTTCAACTCGCTGCGTCAGATCCTCGCTACAGTGGTCCACGGTCCGTGGCTGATCCCGAAAACCTACGGATCGGGGACGGAGACGCTTCCGACCTTCAGGCTGGGTCCAAACGAGGGAATCGGGATCGCGTACGGGTGTACCCCAATCTCCTCCAAAACTCTCGATTCCATGTCGTTTTCAGGACACGGTGTCCCTGCGGTTCTGGGATCAGATTTTCACTTCTGGCTGAGTCAGTTCTCCATTGGGAACCGCTGCAGCGGTGGAATCGACACGGCGAGCGGCACGGGCGGCCCAATTACCGTGCGCATCAATGCCGCGCCATCGGTCAAGTGGGTGATCCTCGTGTACGAATTCCCCGAAAAGGCACAAGTCATACCTCCGCCGACGGCGCCAGCGCCGAGTTATCCAGGCCCAACGCCGCCGTTCCTCGGGGGCCCCGCGCCAGCCGGCGATAAGGTGCTGATCCCAGTGACCTACGGTACGGGTCCCATGACGCTTCCCAGCTTCAGCGAGACCCCGAACGAGAGCGTCCAGATTGAGCTCGGCTGTCTCTCAACGAGCCCTTCCGTCAACTCCGTGACGGTGAACTATTACGACCCGGCCTTCGCTGGGGACACCGTTGCAGGGCAATGCTTCGGAGGAAGCGGCGGTGGTATTGGAAGCGGCAGCACTGGTTTTAGCGGGACGGTCACGATGAAGGTGCAGGCGGCGCCCACCGAGAAGTGGGTGATTCTTGTATGGGAGGGAGGGCCTTGAGCGTCACGGGGCGATAAACAGGCACCGGATCGATGTGTCTCTCGGGCCGCGTAACCGCCCGCCGGCACCATCCGTACAACGGTAAGAGCCCCCGGCGCGGCGCCAGGGGCTCTCTTCAGGAAGGGAATGAGTTTCGTTTGGGTGGTCTCGCAGTATGCCCGCTGGTGCGTTGGTTCGTCCCTGCCGGGCCCGCGAATCCGGCGTCTATCGCCATCAATCGTCTGTTTGGGTGTCAACTTTGGGTGTCACATCGAGGAGATAGTCACCCTTTTCGAGTAGCCGCGATCCATGAGAGAATCCGGGCGTGCCCTGGCTAGCTAGTCGCCCGCGGTGGCTTCTCGCAGCCGCGTTCGTGCTCTTGCTTCTCGGTGTGGTGCTCGGCTGGGGGCGATCCATTTGGATCCTCAGCGGCACGGCGGTGGTGATGGTGTTTCTTCTCTTCTTCGCGACCCTCATGGCCTTCGTAGGCCGCCGCGAGAGCCCTCGGCCTCCCGGCCCAAACTGACCTGGCTGCCGAAGCCGACCCAGTCGTGGGCGTCAACCTGGGTGTCAAACGCTTTGGCGACAGCGACAAGCGCACCGCTGGCGAAAGCAACGGTGTACCAAGGGTTCCGAGTACCGGCCCGGGAATCGAACCCGGGTCCGACCCATTCGGCCGGCACCGTTTGTATTCGGGAAGTGCGCACTGACGCGCACGTTTCGCCACTTTGACGCGCCCCGGTAGGGGTCGGCGTAGGGGTCAGAACGGCCGCATGCATGAGCCCGCTTCCGACGCTCTCCGCCTGAGTCGCCCACACTCGGCGGCATGACCACGAACTGGCGGTGGATAGCGGCCACAGGCATGGGCGTGGTTGTTTGCCTCGCGCTCGGCGTGGTACTCCATTTCGGGTTTGGTATCGGAACGAGCGACAGCGCCTCGATTGTGCAGGTGCTCCTCACCATCGTGGCAATCCTCATCGCGGCGCGGGCCGCGCTGTACGCGCTGGAGTCTGCTCGAGCGGCGAAGGATGCGGTCGCCCCTCTCGAGCAATTGGCGAGCCGCGAGGAGGGGGTTGTACGCGCCCTTGCGCCCTCCTCACGCAGATCGCGACTGAGGCACGGCGACAATCGTTTCGTGACCAATTCGACGCTTTGCTCCGGATGCAGCGGGCAATCCAGACGATGGCGCTCGCCAAGGAAGGCAGAACCCCTCAGGGGCAGTCAAGCGCCTACTTCGCCGCGGCCTTGGCCGACTTAACGCCGAGTTGTGTCTTGCCCATTGTTCGCGGACGCTAGGATGTCGATCGCGTCGGCGTTCACCCATTGGCCCGGTCCACCGAGCCCTTCCTTGACATTGATGTCGTTGACGTGGATGAAGGACGCCATGTTTCCTCCTGATGCACGACCGGTGAGGCAGTAACCGGCGGCGGCGATTGTCGTTCTACTTTGCGAAGGGGTCAGAGACCCCCGGCGCGCTGCCAGGGGTCTCCTTCAGGAAGGGAATGAGTATCGATTTGATCCCTCCGTGACCCGATCTGGGCACCGAACCCAAGAGCCCCGCGGTGCCTCGGACGTGTCCATTCCGAGGTCTTCCGTTCGTCGTCTCAGTAACGAGCACGGGAAGGCTGAACGCTGCAGCCTCCCGGTCTGAGGTCACCCGACTGGGCGAAGGCTGGTTATGGGCGGCGCTACGAAAACCGGGGTAGGGGGCCGATTGGCGCCAAGAAAACCGGGAGCAACTTGGCCTGAACGAACGATGGCGACTCCACCGTCGACACCAACATGAGCCCGGCAGCGAGCGCCAGCGCCGCACCAGGATCGCGTCCCGAAGGTGCCTCCGCATGCGGTGAATCATGACGCCTCGATGTCATTAACACGGCGTAGGATCGTGCCCGTGGGCGTGAACCGCGGTCCGAGCCTCGTGAGCTGCTCCGCTGCCATCGCCGCCGCGATCGAGGCCGATGCCAAGGCCAGGCAAGAGCGGGAGGAAGCCGCTCGACGGCGCAGCCAAGAAGAAGTCCGCGAAGTGATGCGACACCCGCAGGGCGTCGCGCGGAAGTCGCCCCCGATTCAGTAGGGTCAAGAGGGCTCCATGACCGACAAACAGAGCGCGTCCGAACGCTGGTATGACGCCCACGACATCGCGGGCCGAAACGCATTCTTCCGTGACCTCATAGCGATCTTTCGCAAGGACCACCCGCGCGAACCGTTTGGGGAAAACCGTCGTCGTCTTTGGCAACTAATCGAGCAGCATGGCGGAAGCCTGGACGGCAGCCCAACCTGGCTGCGCATCGTGTCGGAGATGATCGATAAGGACACAGTCGAGGTCAGGCAGACGCAGGCGGACGGCGGCTACAAGCTCTACAACCTTACAGTGGCCGAAACACGCGAGCTGATAGGCACGCCCGTTCAGTAGCGCCGTCAGCGGAGCGGTGGGAAGGCGGCGCGTCGGCCCGAGTGAGTGTGGCTCAACGGACGCAACCGCCCCCATAACTACGGTCGCTGTCGCTGCGAACTCTGCCGCCGGAGCAACCCAAACGGGTGCTCGCGCGGACTGAGGCCGCCGGTCGATTACCCGAGGGTAACGTTCGACGCATTTGCGCGGATGTAACCGTGGATGACGTGTTCCCGTTGAGTGGGTAAAGGCAGACATGAAACTGAAGACCGTCATAGGCTCTGCGATCGCCGCCGTTGGCGTCGCAGCATGTGGATCAAGTCCCGTCACCCCAAC